>WSSedL1CaDRAFT_10000955_pt1 | contig 18559 bp, 19 predicted proteins | sample WetSurSL1Cattail_FD_9464 | JGI IMG/M metagenome (IMG submission 9464)
CTTCCGAAACCTGCTTCTGATAATTGCCAAAAAATCCGCATGCCGAGCTGATCGCACGGACCCCTTCCTGCTTCAGTTCATTGCATGCCTTCAATATATAGGGAAGCACTTCGTCCCCGGCAGCAAAAAGATTCGGGATATCTAGTCCCTGCACAGCCTTCAGACGGACAGGGAAATCAAACGTATATCCGTTTACTATATTTCCGGGAATCAGGGGATACCACACTTCGTCAATGTAAATGACGCCAATGGGAAAACCGGAAATGTTCTGACCCTTCATCATTCGAATAGTCGTTTTACCATTCTGAGGAGCAATATATCCGAATTGCCTGTTTTCAAGCATTTTTATCAACCTCTCCGTTTATTTGACCGACCGGCCCTTCAGAATACATCTTTTCAGCTTGATGTATTCTTTCCGCCTTATTGGATGCAGTCCCTCAGCATCAACCTGCAAATCGGGCATAATCAAGCCTGCTGATATCAAAATCGGTCTCTTCTCCTGTAACGATCTGCGCCATGAGCTTCCCTGTAATCGGGGAGAAGCAGATCCCGTCGCCTTCATGCCCTGCCGCTATGTAGAAGCCCGGAACGGAATCCACATCCGATACGATTGGCAGGTGGTCTTTTACAAAAGGCCGGACCCCTGCATAGCTTCGGATGCATTTGATGTCCTTCAAGCAGGGGAAGAAGCGCAGAGCCCTTTCAGAAATCGCCTTCATCGCCTCGATTTCAGATCTGATGTCAAAGCCGCGGAATCCCCTGTATCCTCCGACCAGAAGATTATTGGCCTTTGTATATTCAATATTGAATGCTACATTATATTCTTCTACCAAAGGGCTGACATTTCTTTTAAAATTGATATTGTCAAATTTGGACATCATATATCCGAATTCCAGTATTTTGTGAAAACAAATCCGTTCGGTCTGTTCCGATACAAGATTCATACCCTTCCTCGGCTGGATCGGAATTTCCAGCCCTGCCATTTCCCCGACATCCGGCGCCCATGCGCCAGCACAGTTTATAACTTTGTTCGATCGGATGATTCCCTGGTCGGTTTCAATCCCCTCTACTGCATTTGTTTTCTCATTCAATAGGATCTTCCGGATCTTACAGTAGGTGTAGACTCTCAGATTCAGCTTCTTTGCCTCCTCCACAAAGGCATAGCATACCTTATAAGGGCTGACAGCAATAGCTCCTGTTCCCGGGGTATAAATACCGCCTTTCAGGTCCTTTGCAATATAAGGCTCCATTTCACAGAGCTCCTCATTCCCTGCCATGCGCATGTCACAGCCGTTAGCCACCTGTTCGGAGACATACTTTTCCGCCGCTTCATATTCTGCGTCCGTCTCGCACACATACAGACAACCCTTGGGATCGTATTCAAAGTCATATTCAAACCGTTTGGACAACTCTCCGTACAGGTCAATGCTTGCCTGCCCCATGACGGTATCGATCCCGGGCTGCTTGTCGCAGATCAATGCCACCGCGTCACAATGGCTGGAAGAACCGCAGGCGATATCGCCCCTGTCTATCAAAGCTACTGATAAGCCCTTCTCACAAAGATGATATGCAACACTTGTACCGATTGCACCTGCACCGATTACAGCTACATCAAATGCATCCATTATTCGACTACCCCCTCTGCCAGCTCTCCAAAAGTAAGAGGCCTTACCGGTGGTCTGGCTGAGGAATGCCCGACGGAATCCGGCGCAAGCCCAAGCTCTGCACATAAAATCTGTTGTACCAGCTTTTCACAGGTTCTTCCCTGGCACAAACCCATTCCCGCCCTGACTCTCCTCTTGACTCCCGTCACATCCCTCGCGCCTTCCGCGATTGCCCTTTTGATTTCACCGGCGGTTATTTCTTCGCATCTGCACACAAGCATATCATCGGAAAAATATTCACTCATCCCTTTTGCCCCCTTTGTATGCCCCTGACTTCATCCGCCAATTCCTTCGGTATTTCAACGGTTACGACAGGCGTATGGTCAAAGCCTTTCGGATTCATCACTCTCCGGACAACCGCATCGCATACTACATTGCCTTTGCGGTTGACGGCCTTCACAGCATCGCCTTCCTCCGGTACCGGAAAATACTCGAAAGGGAACGCTACGGAAGCTGTGGTATCTGAATAGGTTTTATTGACTATGAATATAGCCAATCCCGGGCATTTGGCAACACAAACTCCGCAGCCCGTGCATTTGTCGGCTGCCAGAACAGGCAGATTCGTAATCGGTTCTCCGATTCGGATGGCGCTGGATTTGCATGCTGCTTCGCAGGGATTGCAGGGAATTTCCTGCACGCACTCTATCACCGCCACAGGACCCTGCGCGTACCGTTCCCGGTCGGGAAGCGTTTGTACTTCCGCAAGTTCTTCATATTCCAGGTATCCCGCTTGTATCAATGACATATTTCCTTCTCCCTTCGAGGATTACCTCACTGACGGCAACCCGATCCTTTCCTTGTATTCCTTCAGGATAGCTTCCTTCCCTTTCAGTCTTTTTTCACCAAAAGGTCCCATTCTCAACGATTCCAGCCTGCCCCATATCTCCTTTTTCCGGGCATCCGCACGGTCGGCGGGGATCAGTCCCAGACTTTCCGCTGCGGCAATGCCTGCGATTCTTCCTTCCTCCAGCGCGGTATTCGCCTCTTCCACTCCTGTTGAATCACCGGCGACATAAATTCCTGCCACAGAGGTTTCCATGTTTTTGTTATGCAGCGGAATCCATCCGCCAAACAGCCCATGATAGGAAAAATCGCAATTCAGCAGTCTAGGCAGCTCTACAACAGGCTTCAGTCCGGCTGCAATGGTAACGGTATCGGCTTCCAGCCTTTTTTCCGTTCCGGCGACAGGATTGAATTTTCCGTCAACCTCCGCAATGACGACCTCTTTCACACAGCCATCCTCATCGGTTACCGCTTCGACTACCGTGTGTTTCGTATAGATGGGTACCCCTGCGCGGCATATTTTTGCCGCATGCACTGCATAGCCGCCGATCCCAGGAGCTGCCTCCACAACTGCAACCACCTCACAGCCCGCCTGCATCAACTGGTATGAGACAATCAGCCCGACATTTCCGCTGCCCACCATGACAATTTTTTTGCCCGGTTTTACATGATTCACATTCACCATGGTTTGTGCCGCTCCTGCCCCCATAACGCCGGGGCTCGTCCAGCCCTTGAAGCGGACCACGTTTTCGGAAGCTCCTGTTGCCATGATGATCTTTTTTGCCAATAACGTGATCAATTCCGTCTTCCCATCCCCAAGATCCTTCCGGATCGCTACCTTGTTGCCCGGAAAAATCCCGATCACTGCGCTCCTCAGCCAGATTTCCACGCCGGCATTTTCAGCTTCCTTTAAAAGCCGGATCCCGATATCGGTTCCTCTTGTACCGGAATGATGTTCGGAAGAACCAAAAAACTTATGAATCTGTTTGAACAGCTGCCCGCCCGGCTTCATGTTCAGATCGGCCACCAGGACATCCGCACCGGCTTTGCCGGCTTCAATGGATGCTGCGAGTCCCGCAGGTCCCGCCCCTATTATGACAATATCCCTTGAAAGCATTTTTTAACCTCCCTTTGTCAGTCCGTCCTGCGTTTGAATGACCATTCCCGCCTGGACCGGAGTAATACAGGTTCTGACATTGGGCTGACCGTTTACGATCATGGCGCAGTCCGTGCATTGCCCGATCCCGCAGAACAATCCTCTCGGCTCATGCTTTTTCATCGTATAGCGGTTGATTTTAATACCGCTTGCCAGTAAAGCCGCCAGAATAGGCTCGCCTTCACAGGCTTTGACCTTCTGTCCGTCGACACTGATTTCCACTATTGCCGCATCTCTTTTCAGATCAATCACTACATGGTTTTCCATTCTCATGTTCATCAAATCACCGCCGTAAATTCCATTTCCACAAGACATCCGTCCACCATACCCGAACATTGCGTACAGCAGCGCGCAGGGAAATTGCCCTTCGGGAAGTATGTCCTGTAGACTTCGTTCATTTCAGGAACCACTTTCATATCCAGTACATAGATGGTTACTTTGGCGACATCGTCCATGGATGCTCCGGCTGCTTCCAATACATTCCTTGCATTTTCCATTGTGGCTTTTGTCTGCTCTTTCACACCGCCTGCCACCATTTCACCGGTTACGTCTGTTCCGATCTGAGTCGTAAAAACAAAGCTGCCCATCTTTACCCCCAATGCATATGGGCCATGGCATTCTCCACACTTCTCTGTCAGAATTTGTTGTCTTTTCATCGTAACGATCTCCTTTCATATGTCCACTTGTATTTTATAGTTGTAATTTATAATTGTAGTTTATAGTTGTAGTTTATCGATTACATCCTTGTTGACAAGATGTTCCGGTACCTTCTTCCAGCTCAGCAGCATCACGAGCTGCTTCAGGGCACGCCTTCTGGCGTCATAAAACGAATCTTCGGAAATAAAGGCGGCATGCGGCGTAATGACTGTATTTTCAATACCGAACAGCTCGCTGACCTCATTTGCCTCATCTTCAATGACATCGATACCCGCACCTTTGATCCACCCTTCCTTCAATGCCTTCACCAGTGCCGGCTCATCGACAACGGAACCTCTCGCCGTATTGATCAGGAACGCACTGCTCTTCATCAGCTTCAACTGGGGCTCGGATATCATATGCCTGGTCTCCGGTGTCAGCGGCGTGTGCAGCGATACGAAATCAGAATCTTTCAACAGTTCCTCAAGCGTTTCTGCCTTTTCGCATCCGAAATCCGCCAGGTACTCCTTTGTCTTTGTCGGTGCATATACAAGTATTTTCATTCCAAGTGCCTTGAGGATGGGAACCATCTTTTTTGGGATTTCACCGAAGAATACCATGCCGAAGGTCATTCCCGACATGCGGTATGTTTTGTATCCCATCAGCGGATCCCATTTCCCTGACCTTACCGAACGGTCGTAGAAAGTGATCTTCCTGACCAGATCCATAGCCATGCATACGGCATGGACTGCGACCTCTTCCGCACAGAAGCCGGGTACATTTGTGATACAAACGCCAAGCTCCGAAGCAGCCTTTGTATCTGTATTATTGTAGCCGATGCTCTGCAGGGAGACGATTTTCAGGTCGGGGAGCTGTTCCATCACCGCTTTTGTCACCTGCTCGTATTCTACAACAAGGCCTTCTGCTTTTTCTTCCTGCAGATATTGAACAAAGCTTTTCCTGCCTTCCTTATCCTTGATTTCCATCAATTCCAGATCTTTTACGCCCCACTCTTTTAACAGGGAATTTTCATAATCCAGATTGTCATCAATATTGAAATAGATCGCTTTTACCATATTCATCCTCCTTACCTCGTAATAATGAGTTGTACAAATGTCTCACACCTCATTGAAACGCAGCAGCGGTAAGAAAATTTTTCTACAACCGAAAAATTTTCTTTGAACCGATGCGTTATAGCGATTGAATCGCTTTTTCAACGATCGCCAGACCTTCATCGATTTCTTTCGTGGACACATTCAACGGTGTTGCAAATCGCATTCCGTTTCCATGAACACCGCAGTTTAAAGTAAGCATTTTCTGTTCCAGACAGGATTGTTTCACTTTTGTCCAGATTTCAGGAGCCGGCGAACCATCTTCATGGCAGAAATTCATGGCAACCATCAGGCCCAAGCCACGGACCCCGGAAATACAGGGATATTTTTCTTTTAAAGCAAATAATTTTTGTTTCAAATAGGCGCCCATGGCATTGCAATTGGCCAGAAGACTGCCGTCTTCAAATTGGTCGAGAACCGCGTTCGCTGCCGCGGCAGCTACGGGATTTCCGCCAAAGGTCGTGCCATGCATGCCGGCATGCCATTCTTCCATGATTTCAGGCGTGCTGACGACTGCACTCATCGGAAGTCCGCCCGCAATTGCCTTGCCCAAAGTCATGATATCCGGTACCACCTCAAAATGCTCACTTGCAAACATTTTACCCGTCCTGCCGTATCCCGACTGAATTTCATCAAAGATCAACAGGATCCCATGTTTGTCGCAAAGAGCTCTGACCCCTTTTACGAACTCAACAGGGGGCACCGTATAGCCGCCTTCCCCCTGGACGGGCTCCATGAGAATGGCTGCAACCGTTTCCGGCGCTACAATATAGCGGAACAGGCTTTCCAGATCATTCAGGCAATACTCTGTCATCTGTGCTTCGCTATAACCGGGCGGGCACAGATCCGCACAGGGATAGGAGGCAAAATAAACGCCACCCATGAGAGGTTCGTAATTCTTTCTGTATTTGGAATTGGAAGCTGTTACGGAAATTGCTCCGATGGTCCTGCCGTGGAAAGAGCCCTTGAAAGCGATAATGGACGGCCTTTTCGTATAAGCCTTCGCCAGTTTGATGGCTCCATCGTTCGCTTCTGCCCCACCGTTGGAAAAGAAGGTACAGCCCAGCTTTCCGGGCATGAATGCCGACATTCTTTTGGCAAGCTTCAGCGTAGGCTCAAAGTTGACCAGATTGAAGGATCCGTTTATCAGCTTGCCGGCTTGTTCAGAAATTGCTTCTACAATCTTCGGATGGCTGTGGCCAAGTGCATTTACCGCAATACCCTGAACAAAATCAAGATATTTGTCCCCATTAACATCGGTCATATAGCAGCCCTTCCCGCTTACCATCACAAGGTCCGTGGCCTTTGCCAGTGCTGGACTAAGATACTGTTTGTAATCTTCGAACTGAATCATTTTCAATTCCCTCCTGATTGATTATTTATGTAAATCACTAAAAATTGTTTACATCCGGCAATATCATCAGCCTCGAACGAAGATATTGCACCAGCTATTTTGAATTCTATATCTCAGAAAGCTTTTTCCAGGATACCGTACACATCCTGTTCCCTGATGACGACCGGATTCACCGCCAGCAGCCTGTATTCCATGGTCCCCTTCACAATGGCGGGGAACATTTCTCTGGTGACATTCACTTCCCTGAGTTTTTCAGGGATCCTCAAATCACGGACCAGCTTAACGACTGCTTTGATGGAAAGCTCCGCCTGATCCCTTGTTGAAAGTCCTGCTGTCTGTTCTCCCAGCAATTCCGCAATCCTTGCAAATTTCTTGATATTGCCTGCCACATTTTTTTCCATCACTAAAGGCAGCATCATGGAATTGGCAAGGCCATGAGCCACGTGCGCCACTCCGCCCAATGCCTGGGATATCCCATGCACCGCGCCGAGACCGCCGTTTGAAAATGCAACAGCCGCCATTACGCTTGCAATAGCCATGTTGCTTCTGGCCTCCAGATTTTCCGGATTGAATGTCGCAGTTCTAATGTTCTCAGAAATTATTGCCATAGCCTTTTCCGCATAGGCGTCGCTTACCGGGCTTGCATTGAGCGAAACATAAGCTTCCAGTGCATGAGTCAGCGCATCGATTCCGGTGGTGGCAGTTATAAACGGAGGCATTCCCTTCTGCATTACAGGATCCACCACTGTGTAAAGCGGCATCAGGTATTCATGGGTCACCGACAGCTTGATGTCATTTTCCGTATCTGTAATAACACTTGCCGCAGTAACCTCACTTCCGCTCCCGGCAGTGGTAGGAACCGCAATCAATGGCAAGGAAGGATTGGTCACCGTTCTTGTCCCTCCAAAAAGGTATTCCCTGATCGATCCTTCATTGGAAGTAAGCATGGCGATCGCCTTCGCCGTATCGATCGAGCTTCCGCCGCCTACTGCAATTACCGCATCACAGCCGCTGTCTTTCAGAATAACGGCTATCCTGTCCACCACATCAACGGGCGGGTCGACCACTGTATCGGAATACACTGCGGTGTCAAAACCGGAAGCCATGAGCGCAGTTAAAAAATTCTGAAACGGTATGGTCTGCTCGATGACCTTGTCTGTGACGATAAACGGTTTTTTTAAATGTAGTTGATTGCAAATAGCATTGATCTTTAGTGCCTCATTTTCACCAAACACGATTTTCGTTGGTGATTTAAATAAGAAGTTTTTCATAATGTATAGCAACCTTTCTATTCTGTCTATTCTGTCTGTTCTGTCTGTTCTGTCTGTTCTGTCTGTTCTGTCTGCACTACCTGCTCTGTCTGCACTACCTGCTCTGTCTATCCTATGGTGATATGACTGAATTTCACTCTTGCGCATGCTTTGATCACATCAACGCACTTATCCCGGCCCAATCGTGAGCTGCTCAGGCAAATATCATAGTTTGCCGGGTCCTTCCAGTCTCTTCCGGTGTAGTATTTGTAATACCCTGCCCGGTATTTATCTATGTTCTTTACCGATTTCTCCGCTTCCCGATCCTCCATCATGAACCTTCTTGTAATGGAACGGACACAATCCTCAAAAGGGGCCTGAATATTCACGCTCAATACATTCGGGAAATCCCGCAGAACATAATCCGCCGCTCTGCCGATCGCTATAAAAGACTCCTTGCTTGCCATGAATACAAGAACCCGTGCCTGATAGTTGAAAAGATTCTCGTTGGAGATAAATTCCTCATCCTCAGGTTTCAGAATGTTTCCTGTATACTTCTTGATATTGTCACCGAAGAGATGTGCCTTTTTTATCATCTTTTCATCTGCCAATGCAAAAAGCTCTTCACTGATTCCGCTTTCGGAAGATGCCATTTGCAGAAGCTCCCTGTCAATCATCCGGATTCCGAGCTCCTCAGCCAGTTTTTTACCGATTTGCCTGCCGCCGCTGCCATACCCTCTGGCAATCGTGATTACGAAATTATCCATCTTATGCACCTCCCGAATCTTCTCAGTAAATTAAATCCCCAAATACGCTTTTTGTATCTTGTCATCATTTTTCATGTCCTTTGAATATCCTTCATAAATAATCGTACCTACCTCGATGACATACGCCCTTTTTGAAACAGTCAGCGCCATCCCGGCGTTTTGTTCCACAAGTAAGATGGTTGTATTAAACTCCCGATTAATTTTCTTTATAATATGAAAAATTTCTTCCACTATAATAGGTGCGAGACCCATGGAGGGTTCGTCAAGAAGCAGCAGGCGGGGCCGTCCCATCAGGGAGCGGGCAATGGCAAGCATTTGCTGCTCACCGCCGGACAAGGTGCCGCCAACCTGGCTCACACGTTCCTGCAGCCTCGGGAAAATGCTGAAAATCCATTCCCTGTCCTTTTTGATCTCAATCTTATCTTTTCTCAAGTAGGCGCCCAGGTTGATATTCTCCAGCACCGTCAGGTTCGGGAATATGCCTCTGCCCTCCGGGACCTGCAAAATACCCGTTTTCACCAGTTTATGTGCTTCCGTTGCCGATATGTCGGCGCCTTCGTAAAAGATGGAAGCCGGGGAGCATTTCACCAGGCTGGAGATCGCATGCAGGGTTGTGGTTTTACCTGCTCCGTTGGGTCCGATCAGCGCCACGACCTCGCCCTTGTCAACCGTGAATGATATGCTGCGGAGTGCAGGTACAACACCATAATTCACACTTAAGTTTTTCACTTCTAAAATATGGTCCATCCGATCCACCTCCTCCGAACTCTTTCATTCATCGTCATCCTTAAATGTTCCACTGCCAAGATAGGCCTGTATGACCTTTTTGTCGTTCTGAATTTCATGTGGCAGTCCTTCCGCAATTTTCATTCCGTGATCCAGGACAATGATCCGATCCGATATATTCATGACGAATTTCATATCGTGCTCGATAATCAATACGTCTCTTTCCATTTTCTTTGTAATGTGGTGAACCACCCGTGTTAATTCTTCCTTCTCGAGATTGTTCATGCCTGCGCCCGGTTCATCCAGCAGCAGAAGCTGTGGATCGGTTGCAAGCCCGCGGGCTATTTCAAGTAATCGCTGTTTTCCATAAGGAAGGCTGGTAGCCAGTTCCTCTTTCATATCGGCCAGGCCTACTACATCCAGCAATTCCAGGCACTTCTCAATAACCGCTTTCCTTCTTTTTACGATCCTGCCCGGGAACAGCACTGCAGATAGTAATGTCTCCTGATTGCAATCCTTGTGCGCAACCAGAATATTCTCAAGTACCGTCATGCTTTTAAATAGCCTGATATTCTGGAAAGTACGGGCGATACCAAAATTGGTCCGTTCATACGCTTTCATTTTCGTGATATTCCTGCCACTGAACACGATACTTCCTTCATTCGGCTGGTAGACACCGGTCAAAAGATTGAAGAAAGTGGTTTTTCCCGCTCCGTTCGGTCCAATCAGCGAAAGGATCTCCCCCCTGTTTTGTTCGAGGCTCACACTATCTACCGCTGTCAGCCCGCCGAAGCGAATTGTCACATTGTATACCTGAAGCACTTTTTCCATTCTTCACACCCCTTCCTGCCTGCAGCATATAAATATTTCTGACCCTCTTATCCAAGCCCCATATTCCGTTCGGCTTAAAGATCATCATGATGACCAGAGCCGCTCCGTAAATGATCATGCGGTATTCACTGAAGGACCGGAGCGCTTCCGGCAGAACCGTCAGTATGCAGGCGCCAAGGATCGGACCCGCAATGCTCCCCATTCCGCCCAGGATCACCATGGATACCATTGTGATGGATTCACCGTACTGGAAGCTGCTGGGACTGATGAAAGACATGTACACCGCATAAAAGCTGCCCATAATTCCCGCAATCACCGCACCGATCACAAATGCCCACAATTTATATTTTCTGGGGTAAATACCGATCGCCGACGCTGCTACGTCGTCTTCCTTTACACATAACATGGACAACCCGAACCCGGATATTATCAGTCTCCTTACAAAGATGACAACCGCGATCAGAATGATCAATGCCAGAAAGTAGTATTCCTGTTTGGTGTTAATCACGAAGCTCCCGATTTTAGGGGATGGAATCCCCGGAATCCCCATGGGACCTCGGGTTATATCGATTGCGTTCACCAGGAACAGGCGGAAAACTTCTCCGAAGCCCAACGTAACGACCGCAAGGTAATCCCCTCTCAGATTCAAGGCGGGCAGAGCAAGAAGGTAACCGAAAATACCGACGCCTGCCGCGCTGATCAAAATTGTCAGCCAGAATGACATACTCGCTTTCATCATTAAAAGTGCCGTAATATATGCTCCCATTCCATAAAAAGTCACATGTCCCAGAGAGAACTGTCCTGTCAGACCGATGATCAGGTTCAGGCTCAAGGCAAGGCAGGAATAGATAAAACAGGAAATAATGACATGTAAAATATAGGTATCTTTAATGATGAAAGGAACAATGAATAACGCTGCTGTAAATATGCCCAGCAAAATCGTCTTCGTCCCTGTCGTCAGTTTAATCGATTTCATTTTGGCCTCCCTGTCTCCTACCATATTTCTATTCTCCGTTTCATTGACAATACGCCAGACCTGCTAGACTTTGTCAATGTGTTTTGCTCCAAGAATACCGGATGGACGGATGATTAAAATGATTATCATAATAATGAAAGCATAGGCATCCCTGTACCCTGAAGAAATATAGCCCGCACCCAGGCTTTCAATGATTCCGATCAGAAATCCGCCCACCACCGCACCCGGTATGGATCCGATACCACCCAGTATTGCAGCGGAAAACGCTTTCATTCCAAGCATATAACCCATGGTGGGATAAACTGCATTATAATAGGTACCAATGCAAATTCCTGCAATCCCGGCCATGAAAGCGCCAATTCCGAAGGTCATGGAGATGATGCTGTTGGTATTGATTCCCATCAATTTGGCATTGGGAATGCTGACCGAACATGCCCTCATTGCGATACCCATTTTTGTTTTGTATACAACGATATACAAAATAATCAGCATCAAAATCGTTGTAACCCCAATAATAATCTGTATATTTGTAAAAGATACGGAGCCTATTGTATAAGGTATCTTCTTAATCGTAGGCAACGGCTTTGTGGAACTTCCGAAAACCAATTGCGCCAAATTCTGCAGAAAAACCGACATTCCAAGTGCACTTACCAGCACCGCCATTCTTCTGTTATCCGACTTGATTGGCCGGTAGGCTGCCCTTTCCACCGTAATGCCGATTAGCGCAGTGGCGGCGGCTGCCAGGATAACCATCGCAAGGACCGGCATATGCAGCTGTGTAACCAGGATAAGGCCTATAAAGGTACCCACCATGAGAACGTCCGCATGTGCCCAGTTTACAATCTGCAGCACACCGTACACCATGGAATACCCCAACGCAACAATTGCATAGATGCCACCCACTGTCAGTCCGTTTACCAGCTGTTGTGGAAACATTTCAAATCTCCTCCCTTTCCGGTACAGGACTGCATGAAACGAAGGGGGACCCTGGTTTCATGCAGCCATACACAAGTACCCGGATCTCTATTTGTAAATTTCAAACTTCCCGTTCTTCACAACGAACTTTAGATATTCCTTTTCAACATCGCCCTTGACGAATTTGTTCAGTCCCGTCACACCGGTATAACTGGTAGCGGCAATCGCGTTTTTAATGGATTCCCTGTCGATTGTCTTGCTGGATTTCATTGCTTCAAGAACAATGTTTGTGGCATCATAAGCCAAAGCAGCCCAGTTGGAAGGATCGCTTCCATACTTCTCTTTGTAGGTCTTTACGAATTTCTGAACCGTTGGGTCCTGATTGTCCGGGGTGAAGGCTCCGAGGGTGTAGATACCTTCCACAGCTGCTCCGCCTTCGGAAATAAGTGCCGGAGAATACAGGCCGTCGGCTCCGCAGATCGGAACATCTCCTACGCCCAATGTATCCGCCTGGTTGGCGATCAGGCAGGTCTCTGTGACAAGGCCGCATATGAAGATACCGTCAACACCGGCCTCTTTGATACTTGTCAGAATTGTGCTGAAATCCTTTGTCTCACCATATACGAATGTACCGGTATAGGCAATCTCAAGGCCCTTGCTTTTCGCTTCTTCTTCATATTTCTTTGAGATACCCAGTCCATAGTCATCCTGTTCATAGAGCAGCGCTACCTTTTTCCAGCCAAGATCCGCACAATAATCGGCTCCCAGCTTTCCAACATATGCATCGGAGGCACAGGTACGGAAGAAGTAATCACTTGCACCTGTGAGGTCCGGAGAAGTGGATACCGGGCTGATTGCCGGCAGGCCGGCCTGCTTGTATACAGGAACCTGGGCCAGTGCGCAGGAGCTGTTGTAAGATGTGACAACTGCCACTATATCTTTGTTTTCCGCGAATTTATTTGCGATGGAAGCCGCCGAGGACGGATCAGCTTCATCATCTTCCGCTACGACTTCAACTTTACGGCCATTGATGCCGCCCGCTTCATTAAATTGATCCACAGCAAACTGAATTGAGTCAACGATGTACTTGCCATCCGCTGCAACCGTACCTGTCAGCGGGAAGGATGCGCCAATCTTGATTGTGCCCTCCGGTGCGGCAGCTGCTGCAGTCCCGGCTGCATTCGCTGAAGTGTTTCCTGAGGAACACCCCGAAACAACCGTCATCATTGCTACCATCATCATAACCAACAAACCTGCCAACAGACTTTTCATGAACCTCTTTCTTTTCATAACAATTCTCCTCTCGTTCGACATATTTTTTTAAATAAAAAAGCGCACTGAGATTATTCTCAATGCACCTTTACACAATATCAATGTCGCAATAACAGGTCTGGGTTATTGCATAGATCAAACGAACCGGAAGGAACCTTACTCCCCCCACTGAAACAGCGCCCTGTATTGGCTATGCCGCCTTCTTCATGGTGGTTGGGAAATTCTCATCCGCAATCCTGTTCAATCTACCTATATTCAATTTTCACAGAACGTTTTCCTCATATCAATGGATAATTTCAGAAAAATTTCCGGTTTCAAACTGGTCATATTGGTCTAACCGGTATTATCAATTTTTTTCATTGTACAAATAGTTTTGGGAAATGTCAATATGTTTTTCAAAAATAATTTTATTTAAATTTTCTTGCAGGATTTCCTGCAATTTTGCTGTTTTTTTTTGTGGTTTTTTTCTAAAAAGTGGTTGACAATGAATTTTAAATCCACTACTATCAATGATATAAAAACTGAACACAGGACGGAATCCGTAGAAGGATATCTGTCCATCCGGCCAGGAACGCCAGGGGATTCTTTAATTTATACTATATTAGAGAATTTTTTGGTTTTTTTTATTTATCCAGCTGATGAGCAGATATACCGTTAGTGCATGAACGATATCGCGATATCCTTACAGATTCCTGTCAAAAGAAATGGAGGGGTAACCATGTCTGAAACAGTCATTAAAATCAATCTGGAAAAGTACCGTATCAAAGGGGAAGCCATTCTTGTAATCGACACGACCGAAAGGTCCGTCCCTGCAAAAGGCGGTATCCGGATACACAAAAATGTTGCAGAAGAGGAAATAGCAGCTCTTGCGTCTGAAATGACCAGGAAATGCGTTCTGGCCGACCTTCCCTTCGGCGGCGCCAAGGGTGGAATCCGGCTGGAGGATCTTTCACAGGTAAATCAAGCCATGTATGCCTTCGGCAGGGAGCTTGCGAAAATTGATTTTATTCCCTACAAATGGTGTGCAGCGCCTGATGTGAATACGGACAGTGCAGCAATCGACGCCTTTATTGCCGGATGTGCTTCCGTAAAAGGATGGCGTAAGGCAAGACTGGCGGCAACCGGGAAAAGTACGGGCATACCGCATGAAATAGGAAGTACGGCATATGGGGTGATATTGAGTATTGAAGAGATGCTCAAAAAAACCGGAATGGATCTGAGTCTCGATAAAGCATCCGCCATCATAGAAGGTACCGGAGAAGTCGGCGGTAACGCGATAAAGATACTTCTGGAGAAAGGAACGACCATCTCGGGAATCAGCGACATTACCGGCTCGATGTACCTCAAAACAGGATTGGACGGAAAAAAGTTAACAGAACTGTTGGAATCAGAGAAAACTGTGCAGGAAATGACACAGTTTTTTTCATATGCGGAGTATGATCCGCTGCCATCGGCACTTCTTGCCAGGAAAGCCGATATACTTGTCCTCGCAGGTCCCGGCAGAAGCATCAACGAAATGAATTGTCACGGACTGCAGGTCAGACTGATTGCAGAAGGGGCCAATATCGCCTACAGTAAAAATGAACTCCGGGATGTCGTGCATGGCATGGGTATCCTGTCGATCCCAGGAATTATTGCCAATTCAGGCGGCGTAGTTTCCAGTTATGAGGAGTGGATGCTGGAAAATGAAAATCTGATTCATATCTCGATCCCTGAGAAATGGGAACGTGTGAAAGCCTCGATTGAGAGAAGAATATGCCGCAACATACGGGAGCTATGTATAAAAATGGAATCGGCTCCATCAAAAAGCCCCTATCAGTGCGCACTTGAAATGGCAGAGGAAAGGCTTGAATATATCCGGTGTGAAAACAGGAAGCTCCGGAAGCTTACCAAAAAGATCAACAGCGAGTTGGAGGAACAGTTCTCCGTATATACGGTCTAATTGATAATTTGCATAATTGTTCCACAACTTATACCAGAGAGGAAATACGAAGACTGATAAAAAAGTACTACCCTCAAGGCTGATGAGATCATTTCAGTCTGTATTAAGGATAGGGGTGGTTTGGATGGCGTCGGCAATCAGATGCATCAAAAACTTCGAAAGCCCTTGCCAATGATCTCGGATGTATTGGTAATTGTGATAAAGGCGCTTCTATCAATTTGCCGGATGAATTGGCGAAGCGCCACAGCCTGCCTTCTGTTGACGACCGTTGTGATGACATGCTTCTCTTCGTTGTGAAATGCACCATAAGCCAGGTGTATGGTAGCGCCCCTGTGCAGGTTATCAACAATATATTGCCTGACCTGTTCCGGCATGCTGCTGACAATGACGATTTGTTTTCGCATATTGAAGCCTTCCATCACGTTATCGATCAAGAACCCCTTCATGATCAATCCAAGCACGGAATACATCCCGGTCTGCACACCATATACCACGCCTGCAGCTACTGTTATGACAAAGTCGGAAAGCAGCAGCGCTTTGCCGATATCCATACTTGTCAGTTTATTCAACACCTTTGCTACAATGTCAGTCCCTCCTGTTGACGCATTCTGGTTGAAAACGATTGCAGAGCCCACAGCTGGAAGAATAATGGCAAAAAAAAGTTCAAGCAGCTTATCATTTGTCAAAGGATTTATCAGAGGAATCAGCCGGTCCAATAACCATACCATACCGGACAGTGCAAAACTGGAGTAGACAGTCAGTGACCCGAATGATTTTCCTATGAGTGCAAAACCCATTAGCATTAAGGCAATATTAATCACCAGCATGATAGGCCCGATCGAAATATCGGGGAAAAAATGGCCTAAAACAATCGCAAGCCCGCTCACCCCCCCTGTTGCAAATTTATTGGGTACCTTGAAAAAGTGAATTCCGGCTGCTGTTAATAAAAGTCCAAGATTTATCAGTAGAAAACCATTAACCTTTTTCATTCTCCAACCCTCCCCTAAGTGTGCTGTGAACCTTTATTCAGTGGATCCCTGTCATTATTCAGCCACAGAAGATTATTTCACTCCGCTACTTTCAACCTCAATAACTAGTATAAGGAATATTTCCAAATTATAATGCCAATTCTCCACTATTCTATTCTATCTACACACAATGCGATAGTGCTTTACATTCCCACTTTACTTTTATCGATAACTCGATGAACCTTTCACCATGTATGGGAATATAATGATGTATCAATTATGATAAAGGTGAGTCTATGTGGTATACCGTACAGTCAGGAGATTCCGTCTATTTGATAGGTCAGAAGTTTGGTGTTCCTGTTCAGCAGCTGATGACCGCGAACCAACTGACGGGTAATGATATTACCATCGGTCAAAGATTATATATCCCCCTACAGATCTCAAAGGTTATCACTTATACCGTACAGCCCGGTGATTCTCTTTATAAAATTGCACAGAGGTATAATACTACTGTTGAAAGCATTATGATTCAAAACAGACTCACGGGCAGTAACATATCTGTCGGGCAGCGTCTGGTAATTCCACAGTATACCGAGGCAACCGTTACTGCACCTAGAGCCAACATAAGAAGCGGTCCCGGTACTGAAAACAGAATTATAACATCTGTAGTATCCACCACCAGGCTGCCTGTTATCGATACTACGCGGGATTGGATCAAAGTATCCCTGCATAATGGGAATAATGGCTGGATTTCAAGAAATCTCATTCGCTTGAAAACGTATGACGGTACAAAACCAATCCTTTCAATCACAGGTTTTTACACTCTGTGGGAAGGACCTGCATTACCCGGTTCATACCGTTCGTTCGTCAACAATACCGCACTGATCTCCGAGGCGCCTTTGTTCATGTACACCTTCGATCAGAACAATCCGACTTCAGTTATAAAGTTTGGTGAATTCACAGACAGTGAGGTAGAATTGCTTGTCTCAATCGCCCATAGGAACAATGTCATGATCCTGCCTGTCGTGCACAATCTCCTTTACAGCGGAGGCGGGCAGGAAGCGAACAAAGCTGTTGCCTCCAGGATCGTTGCTTCTCCGGAAAGCAGAAGAACAACCATCGGCAGCATCATTGCACTGATTGATAAATTCGGCTTTGATGGCGTTAACATTGACATCGAAGATGTATATAAAGAAGACAGCGGCAGAATTTCGTTATTTTATACCGAGCTGGGGCAGACTATGAAAAACCGCGGCTATTTTTTGTCGGCTTCCGTGCCCTCCAGGATAAGAGACTATCCGCCGTACAATCCATTTTCCGACCCATTCGACTACAGTGCCATAGGCGCTGCCGCCGACCAGTTCATCGTACTGCTGTACAACGAGCACGGATGGCCTGGCAGCGGCCCCGGACCCGTCGTATCAGGCGCCTGGATGACAAAGGTTCTTGCCTATACCCTGACCAGGGTGCCGGCAAGCAAGGTAGTAGCAGGGATTTCAGTATTTGGCTTTGATTTCGACCTGACAACAGGCAAAAGCACTTATACAACATACTCTACGGCAGCTAATCTTGCCAAACGATATAATAAAAGCATCATTTTCGACCATGATACACTCACACCCATGTTTGCATATGAAGATGAACAAGGCAGTAAGCACGAAGTATGGTTCGGGAACAGCAGCAGCGTTATTGCAATGATGAGACTGGCATGGCAGCAGGGAATATCCGGTGTTGCACTTTGGAGGCTGGCAATGGAGGACCCCGGACTCTGGCAAAGGATTTCGGCAGAAATTGCAGTGAAAAGAGTGATTTATTGATGCGGTTAAAAGGCTTAGGAAATATTTTACATCAGCTGCCTGCATCCTGGCATAACCCACGGTTATTTCCAATATATGCTTGAAAGGCGGTATATTCCGTGATATAATTTTTTATGTATCGAAGGTGGTACATAGTACGATTTAATTTGTTTGTAGACCGAACCCTCCTTGTCTGATTTGGAGCGTTGGAGTAATAAGTCTAAACCAGTTAAATCCAAATTAGCTGAGGAGGTAATAATATCATGGCAGACAAGACATTGACCTGTAAGGACTGCAACATGGAGTTCGTTTTTTCAGAGGGCGAGCAGGCTTTTTACAAGGAAAAGGGATTTGAAAACGAACCACAGAGATGCCCGGAGTGCAGAAAAGCGAAAAAAGCACAGAGAAGAA
>WSSedL1CaDRAFT_10000956_pt1 | contig 18555 bp, 20 predicted proteins | sample WetSurSL1Cattail_FD_9464 | JGI IMG/M metagenome (IMG submission 9464)
GTAGTGATGGAAAAACTAAAGCTTGTATCGTAACTTTTAATGCAAACGGTGGCGATGAAGTCTCGGAAACTAGGGTTGTTACTTGTGGTAGTACCTATGGTGAATTGCCGGTGGCAACAAGGGGTAATTATGTTTTTTCAGGATGGTACACATTTCCAAGTGCAGGCACTAAGATAACAGAAGACAGTATAATGAATAAATCCGGAACACTGACAATATATGCACACTGGAAAGGCGAAGAATGCGAGATAGCGTTAGATGCGAATGGCGGTGAATTAGAAAATGAAACAATAACTGTCTATTATGGAAGTAAGTTTATCAATCAGTTGCCAATTCCACATATGGAATATAATACGTTTGATGGTTGGTATACCGCGGCAAATGACGGAGACAAAATAACTGTGAAAAGTATATTTAATAAAGATTCAGCAAGGACCTTGTATGCACATTGGACGAAAAAGTCCATTAAGATTGTTTTTATAGGTTTTAATGGTGAAATGTATGAAATTCAGGTAGAATACGGAGAACCATATGGTGAATTGCCGGAGCCGACAAGAGAGAACTTTGTGTTTGCCGGATGGTATACACTGAGAGACTATACAAATAGTAAGGCAGAACCAATAACAAAGGATAATATTGCAAGTGAAAATTCCGCCGTGAGACTATTTGCACGTTGGTATAATGAAACCGAGGGTTTGAAATAATGAGACATAAAATAGCTAAAACACTTTGTGTTATTCTTGCATCTCTGATTAGCTTAACATACCAAATGCCGCGCCGGATATAAAGGGAATGAGCCAGATAATCCATACGACTATACTGAATTTATGAAAATTCATCTTTGCCTTTTCATTATGTTTCAGCAGTACAAGAGTAGCCCATAATGCATGAATGAACATTAATAAAATCGCAAGCAATCCTGTTATCCCATGAAAGTTCAGAACAAAGCTGCCCGCCGCCAGCTTACTCATTAAGGTAGTTCCCAAGATATCAAATATCAATCCCATAAAGAAAAGTATCAAGTGCCAGCTTTTAAGCTGGCCTTTTATTTTTTCACTCCACACGCCGATCGTATAAAAAATCAGTGCAGTTGTAATTGAGATAATCGCATAAACCAACATGTAAACCCCTCCAATTTCTTATGATGAATATGATGAGAAGATGCACTATCTATCTATTATAGATAAGATACCTAATTAACGGTGACTAAGCTTTAATTTGTCAATGCCAATAAAATGCTTGGTTTAGAATGTGCAATATGCAAAACTAATATACTTATAATATAAAGTAAAAGCCTGTCTCTTCATCGTGTCAGGCTTTTACTTTATTGGTGTGTATTATGGTCTTGGGTAATTATTATCTGGTAATTTATGTGCAACCTTTTGCAGCTGATACTTTTTTGGCGAGAGGCCGGCTTGTTTGGAAAAAGTTCTTGAAAAATTGGAATAATCATTAAAGCCGGATAGAAAGCATGTATCAATGGGAGAATATCCTTCACTTAAGTAGCTTTTTGCAAGAGTGACTCTTTTTCTGATGATATATATCTGCAAGGGTAAACCGGTAATTTCTTTAAATTTTCTACTGATATAAGTTCCGTTATGATGAATCTCCTTTGCCAGAATATCAAGCGTAATATCTTCGGAAATATGTTTTTCGATATAGGCCATGGTATCTATGACCAAGCGAGGTATAATATTTTCTATTTTTGTTTTGTTATGATGACAGGCCAGCTGGTTTATCATGACAAGAATTTGCTTAAGGTAACACTCAGTCAGGATGTCATTACCGAATTCATCGGAGGTCAGTTCATGCATGAGGCGATGTGCCAGATAAATAAAATTGCCCAACTCCTGTTCATCCAGTTGAAGAATATTGATACTGCTGGCAGGCAGGCGATAAAAACAGGTTGAAAGATCTGTCTTATCTGAGGATAATTTCTCCATAACCGAGTCCCTGATGTTGATAATGATTCTTTCGTACGAAGCTAAATTAAGTAATTCTCGCCTATGGAAGTCATAGGGTTTTATACAGACAAGGCTTCCAGTGCTCATATGCTGCCCCTGCTGTTCTACATAATAATTTATGTTTCCGTTTAGATACAAAAAGAGTTCATAGCCATCATGGTTATGAAAAAAATCCTCAGCGAAATAGTCTATTTTATGTTCACAAATGATGTCTTGACTTAAAAAATCCTGCGTCTTTACTATTTCCATGATCCACTTCACCTCTTAATTGATATCAATATTGCACAAATAATATTTCAAGATACATGAAATAATATAAAATATTTACAATAGAAAAGTCGCATTTCGCAATATAAATGTAAGGATATGCGTTGTAGATTGCCTTTACAATATATTATACTTTATTTAATGTTTTTTCTATAATTATTTAAAAGTTTTATTTTTTTCATGACAATTTATGAAACTACGCGAGGAGGTAAGCGGTGGAGAAGATAGGAAAAGGAAAAGGACGAAGTATTTCGTATAACTCTAAACGTATTTGGCGCTATAAATGGCTTTATATGATGTTAATTCCTGTAATGGCCTTTTATATTATCTTTCGGTATGTGCCAATGTATGGGATTACCATAGCGTTTAAAGATTATAACATGTTTAAGGGGGTATTTGCCAGTCCATGGTGCGGTTTTGATGTGTTTGAAAAGATATTCAAAAACCATAATTTTTGGCTTGCCATCAGAAATACTTTATCTTTAAATCTTGTTTCTCTGGCTGTGAGTTTTCCGTTAACAATCATAGTAGCTCTGATGCTGAATGAAATAAGATTAGTGCATTTTAAAAAAATTACGCAATCCATTTTGTATTTACCACATTTTGTTTCATGGGTAGTAGTAGCCGGAATTGCGATGAATCTGTTCTCACAGCAGGGCGGCACGATTAATAATATACTAACCAGCCTTGGGTTAGAATCCATTCCATTCCTGAGTCATGATGGATGGTGGATATTCACTTATGTTATTTGTAATGTTTGGAAAGATATCGGGTGGGGAACTATTATTTATTTAGCAGCTCTTTCGGGAGTTGATGAAAGCCTTTATGAAGCAGCTTATCTGGATGGAGCTTCAAAGCTTCAGAGATTGATTTATATCACAATACCGTGTATTAAGCCGGTCATTGTTATGCTGTTGATTCTGTCAGTGTCCAAGATGATGACCATTGGACTGGATGCTCCACTGTTGTTAGGTAATTCAAAAGTAATGTCAGTTTCAGAAGTTATCAGTACATATGTATATCGAATCGGTATAGAAAGAGCAGAATACGGTGTATCCACGGCAATTGGCTTGTTCCAGTCATTAGTAAATATAGTCATACTACTAATGGCAGATAGATTCGCTAAATTGATTGGTGAAGAAGGAATTATATAAAGGGGGTAAATAAATGGCAAGTAAATATAGAAAAAAGAAAAGAAAAGTAACAGTTGGATCAGCTGTTTTGTATGTGCTTTTGACACTTATGGCTTTTGCATGCCTTTATCCCTTTTTAAATGTGCTTGCTTATTCCTTAAGCGGGTACAATGCGGTGCTTTCAGGAAAAGTATCCTTTTATCCCATTGATTTTTCGCTGGGAGCATATAAAGAGATATTAGGAAGAACGCAAATATGGATTTCCATGAGGACAACTGTCCTGGTCACATTCATGGGTACGGCTACAAGTTTATCGCTTACCACTTTGGCAGCATATGCGCTTTCTAGAAAAGACCTTCCGGGGAAGAAGATATTTAGCGGTTTAATTCTTTTTACCATGTATTTTGGTGGAGGTATGATCCCTACCTTCATGGTAGTAAAAGGATTAGGCTTATATAATACGTTGGGTTCTCTTTTTATACCACAGGCGATTAATGTATTCAACTTTATAGTTATGAGAACATTCTTTAGGGAGCTTCCGGAGAGTTTGGAGGAAGCGGCAAAGATCGATGGAGCCTCCGAAATGCAGACACTCTTTAAGATAATAATCCCACTCTCGCTTGCAATTATAGCAACGATGGGTTTGTTTTATGCAGTAGGATATTGGAACACCTACTTTGATGCATTGCTATATATCCAAGATCCTGATAAATACACCCTGCAGTTACGGTTAAGAGGCTTATTGTTTGGTGATGAGCTGAACAATTCAGGAGCAAATACGGAAGGCGGGGGAACGCAGGTTATGACGCAGTCTTTGAAGATGGCTACCGTGGCAGTATCTACAATTCCGATTCTGATTATATATCCCTGGCTACAAAAGTATTTTGTGAAGGGCGTTATGTTAGGCTCCGTAAAAGGATAGTTTATTACAGGCAATACAATATTTTAAATATTGCAAAATAAAAAAAAAGTAGTGTAAAGTATGTATGAAAATGAGGGGTAACATACTTGAACTACTAAAAAGAGAGGAAGGACTAATATATGAAAAAAAGGCTTTTAGCATGTTTACTGACTCTTTCCATGGTTGCTGTAACAGTAACCGGATGTGGAAAAGCAAAGGATCAGGACAATTCACAGACATCAACTGAAACAACACCTACGACAGCAGTTGAGAGTGGGACAACTACAGAACCAGCTACAGCAGAACCTAGTAAATATCAAACTACTTATGGATCAAAAATGTTTGATGATGTGACAATTACAGTTGAGTTATTCGATCGAAGTAATGCACCGGAGGGTTCCACGATTACAGACAACAGATGGACCGAGTATGTACAACAGGAAATGAAGAAAGTGGGTATTAATGTAGAATTTGTAACCGTTGGACGATGGGATGAGGTAACGAAGATGCAGACCATGATGGCATCGGGAACTGCTCCCGACATTACACTTACCTATACCTATGCATATGCAGAGCAGTACCTGAATGATGGCGGTATCTGGGACTTATCTGAATTTATTAATGCAGATGACCAGGCTACGAATATGAAGGCCTATCTTGGCGAGGATGTCCTAAACATCGGTAAAACACAGGATAATCAGTTATACGGTATTGTTGCTAAAAGAGCAACGACGGCAAAATCTAATCTTTTTATCCGCAAGGATTGGTTGGACAAACTGAATTTAACAGTTCCCACAACACCGGATGAACTTTATAATGTGCTTTATGCAATGAAATATAGTAATCCGGATGCAAAAAACTCCACGATAGGTGCTATCATCTCAAATGCCTGGAATATGAAGCTAGCATTTTCCCAACTGGCAGGAAATGAAAAGGAAGCTGCTATTTCCTTTGGAGATGATGCAATTGGAGATTATTATGATCCCGGTAATAGGGAATACTACAGATTTATGAATAAACTGTATAATGACGGTTTATTAAATAAAGAATATTACACTATGACAGACGATAATTTTAAGAGCTATATTGCGACCGGAGATGTAGCATTCTTTGAAAGTAGTGTTAATTTTGCTGTAGATGTCATGAGAGGATCCTTGTTGAAGACTTTGCAGGAAAATGTACCGGATGCAGATATTGTATCTATTCAACCATTGAAAAATGCTTTTGATGGTAAGCAGTACAGTGCTTCCTATGCATCAGGCGGTCTTATAGCATTCTGTCCTTTGACAGCAGATGCAGACAAGGTTGAAGCTTGTATGACTTATCTGGATTGGCAATGTACCCAGGATGGCGGCTTTACTTTATATCATGGCATAGAAGGAGAACATTTTAATTATGATGCTGATGGAGTTCCTGTTGTAATTGACGCGACGTTTAATGCAACAGATAAAGATTGGATCCGTGCGGATCTATTCGTGGTAGGAAATCAGGGTTACTTCAACTCTGTAGATGATTTTAATGCTTGTACTTCTAAGGAAGCACCGGGTTATGAAGATCATGTTGTTGCAAACTATCAAAATGCCTTGACCGGAACATTGGTAAGTGATACTACCTATACATCACCCTCTACACCGGATCTGCTTACAGATATAGGACTTGTAAGAGATGAATATACAGTTGCGTCTGTAACCTGTTCAAAAGATGAATTTGATGCTACATATGATGATTATATGGCGAAATTGAAAGCTGCAGGTATTCAGACAATTATTGATGAACGTACGGAATACTATAATAAGGTTTACGGGAATTAATATTGATTCACCTCTCGGGCTCCTTCAGTTTTATGAAGGAGCTCGTGAAATTTAAATCTTTATTTACAATGAAAGGACATAAATTACATGAGTAACTCTGACGGTATGAATTATGCACCAAAGGGTAAGCCATCGCCTGTGGTAAAGGATGGAGAATTTTGTATTGCAGTAATAGCACTTGATCATGGACATATATATGGTATGTGTAATGGTTTGACAGAAGCCGGAGCAACATTAAAAATGGTGTATGATCCGGACCCAACCAAGGTTGAGAGCTTTCTGAGAGCCTTTCCGGGGACGAAGGGTGCTTTAAGTGAGGAGGAGATATTGAGTGATCCTGAAGTAAAACTTGTATGTGGAGCTGCTATTACAAGCGAACGTTGTGCCTTGGGATTAAGGGTTATGGCAGCAGGTAAGGATTATTTTACAGACAAAGCACCGTTAACTACCTTGAAACAATTGGAGCAGGCAGAGGAAATGGTGAAGCAAACAGGACGTAAATACATGGTGTATTATAGTGAGCGTATCCATGTAGAGTCGGCAGTTTTTGCTGAGCAGTTAATCGCAGAGGGAGCAATCGGCGAGGTTATACATATGGACGGGTTTGGGCCACATAGGATTGGTAATCCAAGTAATCGACCGGACTGGTTTTTTGAAAAAGTTAAATACGGAGGCATCCTCTGTGATATAGGGAGCCATCAGATCGAACAATTTATATATTATTGCAAAGTAAAGGATGCAACAGTACAATATAGTGAAGTGGGTAATTATGCACATCAGGATTATCCGGAGTTCGAGGATTTTGGAGATGCTGTCCTTGTTGGTGATAATGGAGCAACACAGCATTTTCGTGTAGATTGGTTTACACCGGATGGGTTGAGTACCTGGGGAGATGGTCGAACCTTCCTGATTGGCACAAAAGGATATATAGAACTTAGAAAATACTGTAATGTCGGTATGAAGGATGGAACGCAAAATCATGTGTTTTTGGTAAACGAAATAGGAGAGCAACATTTTGAGGTGACAGGAAAAGTTGGATATCCATACTTTGGACAATTAATACTTGATTGTATGAATCGTACGGAAATAGCCATGACGCAGGAACATGCCTTTAAGGCGGCTGAACTTTGCGTAAAAGCAGAAATGCAGGCGATTAAGGTAAAGTAATCAAGGTACAGTAATCAAGGTACAGTAATCAAGGTAAAGTAATCAAAGTACAGTAATCAATGTATAGTAATCAATGTAGATGAATGGAGGAAATAAAATGTTTCATGCCGCGATTGTTGGTACGGGAAATATTTCACATATGCATATGGAAGGGTTGTTGACCTTTTCGGATCGCTGTAAAGTTGTTGCACTTTGCGATATCTATCCGGAAAAGGCAAAAGCCATGAAGGAAAAATATAAATTGGATTGTGAAATCTTTGATAGTTATGAAAAGATGCTTTCCTCAGATATAAAAATTGATACAGTGCATATTTGTACTCCTCCCTATGTACATGCAAAAATAGCGATACATGCTATGAATTCCGGCTGCAATGTAGTTGTTGAAAAGCCTATGGCTACATGTCTTGCAGAATGTGATGCAATGCTGGAGGCTGAGGAGAGAAATCATGTTGTAATTGCTTGTATTGCACAGAATCGATTTCGCAATTCCATATATAAATTGAAAAAGGTAATCGATAGTAAATTAGCCGGAAAAATATGTTGTGCTCATGTGAATTCTTATTGGTGGAGAGGCCATAGTTACTATGATTTATGGTGGCGTGGTACCTGGGAAAAAGAAGGCGGCGGTCCGACCTTGAATCATGCGGTCCACCATATTGATATGCTCAATTGGATGGAAGGGAAGCTACCGGAGGAAGTGACTGCAATACTTACCAATGTCATGCATGATAACTCGGAAGTTGAAGATTTATCACTTGCGGCTCTTCGCTATGAAGACGGAAGTGTAGCATGTATAACGAGTTCCGTTATTCACCATGGAGAAGAACAGGGAATTGAGCTACAATGTGCGAATGCAAAAATATCCGCTCCATGGGACATAAAAGCAGATATAACAAAAACGAATGGGTTCCCATCAGAGGAGGGAAATCAGGAATTGATCAACCAAATACAGGAATTATACAATTCGATTCCCGACTTAAAATATGAAGGTCATACCGGCGAAATTGATAATATCCTGACCGCACTTGAAAATGGAAATAGGCCAATGATTACAGGGCTTGACGGCAGAAAAACCGTGGAGCTGATTACAGCTGTTTATAAGGCCGGGTCCCTTAAACAGTGTGTAAAGCTGCCATTGCAGAAGGACGATACCTATTATACCATTGAGGGCATTTTCAAAAATGCAATTCGATTTTATGAAAAAAGTACTTCCGTCGAAGATTTTACCGAAGATGTAATTACGGTTGGAAATTATAAGTAATCTAGGTAAAGATTGTAATATTTGGAGGAGGACATAATGGATCAGGTACGCACAGGGATAATTGGTATCGGCAATATGGGAAGTGCTCATGCAATGACTATCTATAATCAAAAGGTGGAAGGAATGCTACTTACTGCAGTATGTGATTGTAATGAAGACAGACTGCAGTGGGCAAGAGAATATCTTGGAGACGGGATTGCATTTTATAAAGATTATCATCTGATGATTGCTTCAAAATGTATGGATGCAGTTATTATTGCCACTCCGCATTTACTGCACCCGGCAGTAGCAATTGATTCATTCGCAGCCGGGCTTCATGTTCTGACAGAAAAACCAGCGGGTATTGATACACTACATGTAAAAGAAATGAATCAGGCGGCCAAAGTGAGCGGTAAAGTCTTTGCAATCATGCTTAATCAGAGAACGAACCCACTCTACGCCAAGCTCCAACAGATGCTACAAAATGGTGAACTTGGAGAATTAAAGCGCTTTGTATGGATCGTAAATAACTGGTACAGGTCTCAGGCTTATTATGATTCCGGAGATTGGCGTGCAACTTGGAGCGGAGAAGGTGGCGGCGTATTACTGAATCAATGCCCCCATAATCTTGATATATGGCAGTGGATTACAGGAATGCCGGTCAAGATAAGAGCATTTTGTCAATATGGTCATTATCATCGTATTAACGTAGAGGACGATGTAACAATTTATGCAGAATATGCCAATCACGCTTCTGCGGTTTTTATATCCTCAACAGGAGAATACCCCGGAACCAATCGTCTGGAAATTAGTACGACGAAGGGCAAGGCAGTGATAGAGAATAAAGCATTAACCATCCACAGGTTAAATAAGGATGAAAGAGATATTTGCTACCAGAGCGAGCAGGGATTTCCCGAGGAAGAGATAACCGTGGAGAAATATGAACAGCAGGAGGACGAAACAGGGCATACCGGAGTATTACAGAATTTCACGAATGCTATTTTGTTTGGGGAAGAACTGTTGTCACCCGGTGTGGAAGGAATTAAGGGACTGACAATCAGCAATGCTGCCTATCTTTCCGATTGGACGAATGCTTGGGTAGATATCCCAATGCAGGAGGATGTGTTTTATAAGATGCTACAGGAAAAGCAGCTTAATGAAAAGGAAATGGAACGAAATATCAAAAAGGAAGAAATGAAGGGTGAGTATTCAGAACGATGGGATGTTAGGTGGTAGTTGTGTAGCTTGATTCCACTGATTTCCAAAGCGAAAGTGAAAGTAAATAGAATAATTCAAAGAATAAAAACGTATCCCCATTGCCGGCAGGTGATGTGGATACGTTTTTTTGTTGACAATAGCATAAGAAAATGATATATTATGTCTGACGATATATCGCAACGCATAATAACATGATACATAATAGTGCGACACTAATGGGTTGAGAGGAGAAAATATGCCATATCAAGAAGGGCCTATGACGGAAGCCATGTATTATGTACTATTGGCGCTTAGTAAACCAACGCATGGTTATCAGCTGATGATAGATATGAAGGAAATATCCGGTGGCCGTATTGAAATGGGACCGGGTACTTTATATGGGGTACTCACTCGATTGCTGAAAGAGAATCTGCTAAGGATAAAGCAAGATGATGGCAGAAGGAAGACATATGAACTGACAGAACAAGGGAAGACGGCTATAAAAGCAGAATATAAGCGCTTAAAATTGATGATAAAGGATGGAACTTTTTTAGAGGGGGATTCGATATGAGGGTAAAGAAGTTTCGTACCATCAGTTTATATCAAATTGGTCAGATGGAGAGCTATCTGTCAGATATGGCGAAAGAGGGCCTTTTTTTAACCGGTATGAGCCGAAGTAACAATATTTTTAAGATAAATGAACCGGCTGATATGGAATATCGCATTGAATTTGGGGAGAAGGTATTGAATAAGGAAATGCGGGAAATGTATGAAATGTCAGGCTGGAGCTATACATGCTCCTTCATGGGAATCCATATTTTTCGGGCAGCAGCGTCTGATACTTTGGTGGAGATACATACGGATCCGGAAGAGCAGAGTTATACACTCCGAAAAGTTTGTAAGACGTTCAAGAGGTTAATTTTACTCGAGATAGTATGCTCGTTGATTGTGATTGCACTTTCGGTTTCTGTAACAATGATTGGTGGCTCACCGGTTATAAATCTGCTGGAGAACAATTTTATTTTTATTATAAATATTGCTCTGATGATTTACATTGTATTTGAAATTGCCGGGCAGATGAAAACAATTATTCAAATAAAGAAAAGACTCCAGATGGGATTTTATATCAATCATCATGAGCCCTGGAAGAAGCACTCGGTAAAGCAATTCATTATATATAGTATGCTAACTGTTACTATAATTTTCAGTGTGGCGTCCATTATATGCACTATTCAAACGATAGTCGGAGCTATTACTGGTGAGTCAAATTATGCGCTTACACTTGACACAGAGCTACCGATTGTTCGATTGAATGATATCGAGAAGCTTGAAGCACCGGTGATGCGCACATATTTTTCAAAAGAGCGTAAGTTTCTCTTGAGTGATGTGAGAGTAAGTTATAATGTATTTATAAAAGAAAAAGAAATCAATGAACAATTTATCCAAGAGGACATGACTTGGGAAGGTGGGGTGTACACACCATCAATTCGTACAAATTATTATAAGGTATATATTCCTTTATTGGTGCCGGGCGCACTTTCGGATGTATTGAATAAAGCAGAGAATTATTTTATTAGATTGCCGGATGAAAAAAGCGCGATTGAAAAGCTTGATTGCAAGGGACTGGATGAGGTTTATTATATACCGTCAGATATGAATGGAGAGAATTTCTTTGGATTGGTGGTAAGAAAAGGAAATGTTATATTATGGATGAGATACTGGGGCCAGATGACCCGAACAGAAGTTGTTGAAGCTTCTCAAGCACTATTTGAATAATCTTAACATGAAGTATGAATCGACCCCTCAATGTCAATCGACTTTGAGGGGTCATTAAGTTGATTTTGTGTATAAACTTTTGTGCGTACATTGTTACGAAGCCAGATCACGTTTATTGTAATACCATAACCCCAATACGATACAAATAATTGTTGTACCGACTCCAATCCAAATCAAGGGTTGTTCTATGCTGCGAGTGCCCATCACATCCGCAGCATTGGCGTAATAAAAAGGGGTAACGTATTTCGCAAACTTTAATTGTTCCAGTACCCGTGACATCATATCCAGGAAATAGAACAGCATTGCTACACCGAGGCCAATTCCCATGTTAATTTTTTTAGTAAAAGCGGACAATAGGATACTGATTGCAGCAATTTCAAATTGCATCACGAATTGTGCAAGATGATATAGAAGGATCTCCTTTAAGGCTAACTTAGCACCGATTAATGGAAAGGAAAGTAGCCCTAATAATAAATTTACAACATTAAAGGAAAGAATAATGAGAAAGACTGCCGCAACCTTCTGCAATACAATACTTACTCTGCTGTAGGGAAGGGTGTAAAGAAACTCCGAGGTATGCCCACCTTCCTCTTTTGATAGTAGACCGATCCCTATCATTGCAGCAAATAAAGCTCCTCCCAGAGATAAAATTGCACCGACATAGACGCCGTAAAATCCAAGAGGCTCAGCCATGCTTAATCGATCCATACCAAAGGCGGTTGTAAGTGCACCCATATTAGCATAAGCCTCCATTGCCTTGTTCATGGAAGCTTGTAAGCTGGGATACATTAACATAAAACCAAAATCCATACCGGCAATAATAATAGTCCAAATTAAAAAAGTTTTCAAATTTGCTTTTAATTCATGTTTGATAATCATTTTGTCTCCCCTGCCTTTTCATAATAATGCATGAAGATTTCCTCCATGGAAGGCTCTTCGATGATAACGTCAACCACTTCAATATTATATAAAGCGGTAAGTAACATTTTTATATTTCCCTGATACAGAAAGCTTACGCTGTCTTCCTCTTCATTCAAACCCACAACACCTGCGAGCGTGGGTACTTTGGATATACCCCGAAGTAGGACTTTTCGAGCACTGGTCTTTGTCAGATTGCTGACAGAATCCATAGCAATAATTTTTCCGTCTTTAATAATAGCCGCATTGTTGCAGTAGTTTTGTATCTCTGACAGCACATGTGAGGAAAAGAAAATAGTTGCGCCCGCTTTGTTTGATTCTGACAGTAATGCAAAAAATTCTTTTTGCATTAACGGATCAAGTCCTGAGGTCGGTTCATCCAATATGTATAGGTCCGGAGAGTGCTGCATCGCACAGACAATACTGATCTTTTTTCGATTACCAAGAGACAAATCTTCAATTCTTTTTACAGTGTCTACCTTCAGCCTTTCGCACAATTCTCCGGCTTTATCACTGCAATCCGTCTTATACGCATCGGCTGACATTTTAATTATTTCTGATACCCGCATTCTGGGATAAAACATTGCCTCGGAAGGCATATAACCAATTTTTTTTAGAATATTTACCTTCTCTGCATCAATGTCCATACCCAGCAGCTTTATTGAACCTGAGTTTTTCTTAATGAGTCCAAGCATAGACCTTATGGTGGTTGATTTACCGGCCCCATTAGGTCCGATGAATCCATAAAAGTCACCTTTCTGTACATTGATGCTGATTTTGGAAACTCCTCGCGCAGCTCCGTATGTTTTCACTAAGTCCTTAATCTCAATTGCATTTTCCATGATCACACCTCATTTTCTTCAATTTTGCTGTTACCCTTATACTTAGCAAGTTGTTCATTTAATTTTTGTGTATCATATTTTTTCCCTAGCTTTAATATAATCCATACGGTCAGGTAGGAGAGAATAAGCATTGCATAGATTGTAATTGACGCCCATAGCGGCATCCCTTCAAACCAGCCTCCAAGAACACTCACTGCTGCGATTACTATTACTGAAATCACACTGATGAAAGTTGCTCTTAGTATAAAAGCTTTTTCACTATACTCCTTATCATCATCCAAGATAAGTTTTTGCAGGGTAGATAGTGCGTAAATGGTTACATACATTTCAAAGACAACGAATATATCCACGTTTTTCGTTCCGATTATTAATCGTGTAATACAATACATTAAGAAAATAACCGCAAAATAAGTGCTGGCGATAAAATCATTTTTGAGTTCCCAGATACAATATCCAATTATTTTTTTCATAAGCTTCCGGCCTCCTTTAAGACTATTCTAAATTGCTTCACATAATGTCGCGATATTAGGATGTGCTCCCCACTCGATAGTAGTGCATCGATTCGGTTACCAAATTCACTTTTTAGACTTTTGATGGAGTTAATATTTAACACCATGGATTTAGAGCATCTGAAGAATCCTGCTCCAGAGAATATATTTTCAATTTCATTTAGGGTATAAGTAGATCTGTAAACTTGCTTCTCAGTATATATGAAAACAACTCCTTCGACACTTTCACAGTAGAGGACCTCACCCTGTTCGATTACGTGCTCCGTTTGTTCAATGAAACCTAACAGCTTCTTTTTTTGCATATTCAAAAGAGACAAAATATTTTGTACCTTATCATCAATTTCCCTACACCGAATTATTATTTCGGGCTCCGGATCATAGGCATTGTTTTTATCAATCTTAATATTCATTGGCTCCCCCTTCAAATTCATTTATCCTACCTATTTTCTTATACAATACTCTATATACAAATGCAATGCAATTTCCGGTAGGATGCAGTTTTAGAGGATTAAGTTGCAGATTTCGCTTTCGTTAAATGAGGTAGCTGGGATGAAATTTACATTTAGGCTGATAGTATATATATGATCACTCCACCCAACAAGTAAACCCCTGTTACGTTATGTAACGGGAGTTTACATTGCTCTGATTTTATTGGTGAAAGAGATATTGATACTTCCTTATTTGTTGTCGGATAGTGTCTTCGGTGCGTTCCAGTATCCATTCGTCATAAATATCATGAAATTTGTCGAGCTCTTCTTTAACATCCCTCATTTGAAAGGTGAAGTTAAGCTGATGACCGTATAAAGCAACGACCTCATCTGCCTGCTCCTCGAAGTCTAAAGCAAATGGTTTTGCTTGAATGCGGGAAGTACATTCGGCGACACTTGTACCTTGTAAAAAGTCTGTGGATGCGTGGATGTATATGGTGGCGCGAAATCTCTGAACTGGGATCATAAGAAATATCCGAATCTGTTACTTAAGGATCTTTTCACGGTAAATGATATCGAGACAGAAGAATTGAATGAAAATATGTCGGATGAAAATTTTATGAAGAAACATTTAGTTAGTATGTTGCGCTACATGTCTAAACAAGGAAAATTCTTTTCCATGATGAAGGAAGATATCGATACCTACTCAAATGCTGCAGATTATGTGGAGAAGAACGGGCTGACAGTTTATGGCTTTGTAGTATTAGTGGATAAGGATGAATTACTAAAAATAGATGAAGTTTATTTAATCTATACTCAGCCTTTAAAATAAAACAACGAATTATATTGATTTTTTCAACAGCACCATCTGCCGAATAGGCAGGTGGTTTTTATTGTTCATATGCGAAAGAGCATAGTATTTAGGAATGAGATAAGCTTATATTAGTAATGGGATTAATAATAAAGTTGTAAAGATAATTATCAATAAAGTTAGAATTAAAGTTAGAAATAAAATAGGATAAATAATTATAATATAAGTATGAAATATAATTATAAAAATATATTGAGTAATAATTATAAATATAATTAGAATAATAATATCTATAATATGTTGACAAATATATATAATAAAAGTATAATAAATCTATAGAAATTATTGGAGAGGGATAAAGTAATGAATATTCTGACAAAAGCAATCGTCTCAAACTCTGAAATGATAAAAAATTATAAAGCATGTAGGGAGAAAGCAGAAGGTTTTGGAAAAATATTTGTTTTTAAAAACAACCAACCCGATGCTGTATTGTTTTCTATAGCTGAATATGAGAGACTATCTTCATTTATTGAATTTCTCGAAAGCCTTGAAGAAGAAGAAATTCTTAAGGTTACAGAGTCCTTATTAAAAGGCGAAAGTGGGAAAAGACACTCGGTGGTTCAATGATTAATGAATTGTAATTAAGTAAAAAACGAACTGTAATATGGAATTATGAAAATTAAATAAAAAAATCTTTAGGGTGGTACTCACATTTTAGAGTGCCACCTTTTTATCATAAAATATCATGAATATTAAAGATGAATAAAATAAAAACATGAAAAGAGAAGATATGATGAAAAATGATCCAAATACAATTGAGAAAATAAAGAATACATTGGAAATGGAAGCAGACACGATAAAAAACGCTACAGTTAAAGTTGAGAAAGAATTAGGTAAGGCTATGAAAGATGCTCATGAAAAAACCGAAAATGTGAAAGAAGAAGTGAAGGACGGTATTCATAAAACGAAAAGAGTTATTAACAAAACCAAGAAAAATATTACTAAAGGATTAGATAACTAATAAAGTGAATAGAATCAACTTGTATATCTTATAATATTTAAAAGAAAGAGAGGCGTTATCTATGTTATATACCATAGCAGCAATTTTTATTATATTATGGCTTTTTGGTGTAGTTACTTCATATACCATGGGTGGGTTTATACATATTCTTCTTGTTATTGCCATCATTTCAATATTAATAAGATTAATTAGAGGAAAAAAGATTTTTTAATCGACAGTACACAGCTAAATAAGAGTCAGATGAAAAATATAAATTGGAGGGACACAAATGGAAAATGTAATTTATGGAAATAGAGTTTCTGCAATTATGGAAATAGAAAATCAAAGAGATAAAGAATTGGACAACAAATCATATAATGAAATAGATGTACAAAGCAGTGAAATAAAGAAGAAACAAAGATTTGTTGGAAATAAGGACAGTAATTCGAAAATCGTGAAATACATTTATTATCTACTTGGAGTATTAGAAGTTTTCTTCGCCTTTCGGTTCATATTTAAAATTCTCGGAGCAAATGCGGAGAGTACTTTTGTTTCCTTTATATATTCATCAACCAATCTATTTCTGGCTCCGTTTGCCGGCATATTCAGATTCGCTGTAGCCGATGGAATAGAAACAAAATCAGTATTAGAACCAAACCTTATTATCGGAATGATTGTGTATGCTTTATTGGCATTGGGTATTGCTAAATTGATTGAGATTAATAGAAAAAACAATAATACTCCATCGCTATAACCACATATTACCTGAGGATTGTACAAAAATAGTGCAAGCCCATATAAACATTGAATTTCCTATTTGAATGCTTGCATAGTCTCAGCCGGCTTCATATCCTTACCATAAATATTTAAGTTTGAACTTGGGGTAGCAGTTGCTATCCCTTTCTCTATTTTCAGCTACTCTTTTATTTCGAGATATACAAGAACAAGTGAATTATGCATAAATGAAAAACGCTAGCGAATATATTTTATTATTGATTTTAACATAATAGACATGAAAATTTCTACGTTGTATATTACTGTTAATTTTCCTTAATCTTTTCAGAAGTGAGGGAGAAAATGAATACCAAATCAGTGCTTTATTCAAATGAATTCATCAATTCACAGATAGACAAAATGAATCTTGATTCTGCTGGGGAACCAATATCCGGAGTCAAGTTGGATGCTACAGAGGCATATGATCAGATACCCGAATTACTGCAGCGATACATAAACAACAGCGATGAAACAGCCTGGAGAGAGATAGTAAGTAAAATCGATTATATCTATTATAATATCGATATTGCCTTATCAGGGCTGGATAAAGTGACTGATTTCTGTCAAGAGGTTTTAGTTCAGATTAACACCGGTAAGAAATTACTATTTAAGCCGAATTTACTCGCTCCGAATGCCATCGATGAGAAGGCACATTGTCAGGGGGGAGGATGTGTCTATAGTACCCAATGGACTTTCGTTGCAGCTGTAATGAGATGGTTCCACGATAAATTGCAACTATATTATTCTCAAATGACAGTGGCTGAAGCTTCCCCCTATATTATTACGCTATCACACAATTATAGCATTGCCGCAGGGAGAAAAATTACAACGGAGGAAGTAATCGAAGGAAGAAGCGGAGATTTTTACGGTGGATGGGGTTTTTATTTCGTACGAAAGTATTTATCTGAATGTCAGCCGATATATCCGGGTGATGATCCAATGAAGGGCTATGAAGCCAGCATAACAGGCAATTACATACCTCCCGGTAGAGCGGGTGATAGGCTGATGGTTTATGACTTGAATCAAATTCAGGAGGATATAACCAGGGGTAGAACTGTACCTGTTCCGGAGGGCATTAACTATAATGAGATTACAATTCATAAAGCAGTTATAGGAGGTAATCCGAGTGATGACAAGGATATAAGTGATTACCCGGGCTGTATTCTTATAAATCTTCCCAAGTTAAAGATTCATGCGCAGGATCTTATTACAAATGCTATTAAGAACCTTGGTATTGGACTATACCCGATGAAAAGTGCCGAAGGAGAAGCTGAAAACAATACAGATTGGAAATATGCATTTCCTGATACACAAAATCCGAGTTTAAAAGCAAAGCTACCTCATTCGCGCTGGGTGATACCGTTGGATGATAAAACCTGCCTACCGTTAACAAATGATGAGGGAGAAATGTTGATATCTAAAACAGGAGGTATATCGGGGACGCAATGTGATATTATCAGAGCAGTTCAGAATCAAAATATAGATATGATTCATATTACAGATGCAATCTATGTTTTAAATATAAGTCATGATCCGGGAGCAGTGCCTGAGATTATACCGGAAGGATATGTTTGGGCATCTCTTGACTGTGTCGCTCTGGATTTCTTCTGTGCAAGATATTGCTTTAAGACGGTTCCTATGTATAAAGCACTAAAGTTGCAACAGGAAAATAATTGGATCACTGAATTTGTACGTCATGTACCGGTACCTTATATCAACGGAAAGAATATATCAACCGAAATAGGATTGGACACACCATTATTTCGTTATGACTCCTATTGCTATGCACAGGAAAGAGGTGTTGGTCGGCTTGATTA
>WSSedL1CaDRAFT_10000957_pt1 | contig 18555 bp, 16 predicted proteins | sample WetSurSL1Cattail_FD_9464 | JGI IMG/M metagenome (IMG submission 9464)
AGCCAGGCTAATGAGGTGGCAGCCGGGGCAGCGAACGCTACGGGCAATGCGCCGATGTGGTTTCCGGGTGACCAAGAGGTCCAAACAGCCAGTGGCAGTCTGCCCGGCCATGCCCATGGTGCGGTGCTCTCAGGCATCAAAACCCAAGCCATGGGCAGCAGCCAAAGTGGCCATGGGGGCTACAACCAACTGGTGTTTGATGACAGCCCGGGTGCCAGTCGCTTGGGGTTGCACAGCCATGCCAGTACGGCACCAGGCAGCCACAGTGGGGCCAGTGAACTCAATCTGGGGGTGCTGCGTCAACAGAGCGACAACCAGTTGCTCAGGCCCACGGGCTTCGGCCTGGAGCTTAAAACTTGGCACAGCGGGGCGCTGCGTGCAGGCTCGGGGCTGCTGCTGAAATAACACCGCTAACCGATTGATCCCATTGGGAGTTGACGAATCTGATACGCTGAACTGTTGAACTCAGGAAGCCCAACAAGCAAGCATGTACGCCGCAAAACGGCTCAGTAAGACTGGAGCCGCTCGATAAAAATCTTAGATGGAATTTATTATCTTAGACAATCACTACATAATATATAGCATGAAATGCTTATGTAATGGTCGGGGCGAAAGGATTCGAACCTTCGACCCTCTGGTCCCAAACCAGATGCGCTACCAGGCTGCGCTACGCCCCGACCTCGCCATTGTAATGGGTCAAAAGCTGTTTTTTGCCCCAAAGCGGCTCTGTTACCGTGCCAACCAAGGCTTTTTTGTACTTGAATCACGATGTTTTGCACACACTCCTCCTTGGTTTAACGCCGTATGAGCGCAAATCCATCAACCTTGTCATGGCTGGCATCTGGCGATGCGTTTCCGCCCGTCCACCACGCCTGGGGGGAAAACTCTGAAGCACCTGGTTTGCTGTGTGCTGGCGGCGATTTGTCGGTTGACACCTTGTTGCGCGCTTATCAGGCCGGTATTTTTCCGTGGTTCAGCCCGGGCCAGCCGATTTTGTGGTGGAGCCCGGACCCCAGGATGGTGCTGAACCCAACAAAATTTCGTCTCCACACTTCGCTGAGGAAGTCGCTCAAAAAGTTTGCCAGTTCGCCACACTGCGAGATTCGGGTAGATTCGGCGTTTGAAACCGTCATTCAGGCGTGTGCTGACAGTGGTCGCACAGGTCAATCAGGCACCTGGATCGTGCCGGACATGGTGCAAGCGTATGTGCGTCTGTATCAGGCGGGTCTGGCACACAGCGTGGAAACCTGGATACATGGCAAATTGGTTGGGGGTTTGTATTTTGTGGCTATCGGGCACGCAGTGTTTGGAGAATCCATGTTTCACCAAGTGACGGATGCTTCAAAAATTGCCCTGGCCGCGCTAACCGCGTTGTGCCGCAACAGCGGGATACAACAGATTGATTGCCAGCAAAATACCCACCACTTGGCCTCCTTTGGTGCGGCCGAAATGCCACGGGCCATGTTTATTGAGGGTGTAACCAAGGCCTTGAAACAACCCGCCCCCGTGTGGTCATTCTCACCCGTATACTGGAATTGTCTTTTGCCCCCTGCAGCGTCCAACACGTGACCCATTCCCAGCGATTTGTCTCAGACATACAGTACTACTCAACTGCTGCTTATCCGTGCAGTTATCTGGAGGGTCGCCTGGCCAGATCGCAGGTTGCCGCACCCAGTGAAGCTATAGACGCCGCGAAATACGATGTATTGATACAGACCGGTTTCCGACGCAGTGGCTCTTTTGTGTACCGCCCACAATGCGATAACTGCAGGGCGTGCCTGTCCATTCGTTTGCCGGCTCCCGATTTCAAGGCCAACCGAAGCCAAAAACGCGCATGGACACAGCATCAGTCACTGACATTCACAGTGATGAAACCTGTTTTTTCGCCTGAGCACTACGCTTTGTACAAGAGATACCAAAAATCCCGCCATCCAGGAGGTGGCATGGATATTGATGATGAAGCGCAATACACCGATTTTCTTGTGCGCTCCAACGTTCGCACCTGGATGGTGGAGTTCCGCAAACCGGTGCCTGGACAGTCAAATGCGGAACTCAAGATGGTGTCCATCATCGACCAATTGAAAGACGGTCTGTCGGCGGTTTACACCTTCTATGCACCCGAACCGGGGCAAAATTTCGGCACGTTTAATGTTCTGTGGCAAGTTCAGCAGGCGAGGTCTTTGGGACTAGGCTACCTGTATCTCGGCTACTGGATCGAAGGTTGTCGAAAAATGGACTACAAATCCTGCTTCAAACCCTATGAACTGATGCAAGACGGTATATGGCAGCCGACGCGCTCCAAAATTTCATAGGATAAAATATTCGGTTATTTTGTAGGAAGTCTCATGCAAAAAACAGACTCGGGGATACCCTCCGTACCCACCGTGCAAGTCATTGAGAGAATGTTCACTTTGATTGACATTCTGGCGTCCCGTGAAGATGCAATGTCACTCAAGGAAATCAGTGAGAAAGCTGGCCTACACGCCTCAACTGCGCATCGCATCCTGAATGATCTGGCAACTGGGCGATTTGTGGATCGGCCACAAGCGGGCAATTACCGCCTGGGAATGCGTCTGCTGGAGCTCGGCAATCTGGTAAAAAACCGTCTCAATGTGCGTGACGCGGCCCTTGAGCCCATGCGCGAGTTACATCGCATTACCCAACAACCGGTCAATTTGAGTATGCGCCAAGGTGATGAGATTGTGTATGTGGAACGTGCCTACAGTGAGCGTTCCGGCATGCAGGTGATTCGCGCCATCGGCGGCAGAGCACCTTTGCATTTGACATCGGTCGGCAAACTATTTCTGGCTTCAGACGAACCACACAGGATTCGCGCTTACGCCACCCGCACGGGTCTGAGTGGTCACACCAAAAACAGCTTGACCCAATTACCGGCTCTTGAAAAAGAACTCGCCAAAGTCCGCCGCGAAAATTATGCAACCGACAATGAAGAGCTTGAATTGGGAGTCCGCTGCATGGCAGCCGGGATCTTTGACGACCAAAGAAAACTGCTCGCTGGTCTATCCATTTCGGCACCGGCTAGTCGAATGGACGAAACCTGGCTACCCAAGCTGATGGCAACCGCCGCCGAGATATCCAGAAATCTAGGATATCACTCAGCGTGACCTAGCCACCAACAACAGGTACGCCAACTTTGGCCGATACCCGATGGTCGGTCGATTCAATCCAGTGTCGCACCCGTTCGGCATCTGCAATTCGCGTCAGCTTGCCGGCAGAATCAAGAAACACCATGATGAGCTTGCGCCCTGCCACACTGGCCTGCATCACCAGACAACGACCAGCCTCGGAGATATATCCGGTCTTTTGCAGACCGATATCCCAAGTAGGGTTTTTCACGAGACGATTGGTGTTGTTGTACTGAAGTGTGCGTCGGCCAACATCCACCTCGAAGCCTGGTGATGTTGTTAACTCCCGCAACAAGGGTTGCCGATGCGCAACATCGACCAACTTGACCAAATCATGGGCACTTGAGCGGTTGTTGCTGGATAGGCCGGTCGGCTCAACGTAAACGGTGTCTAACATGCCCAAGGACCGCGCCTTGGCATTCATTTGCGCGACAAAAGTTGGCAGTCCACCCGGCGAAGTTCTTGCCAAGGCATGAGCAGCACGGTTTTCACTTGACATCAAAGCCAAGTGCAGCAGTTCACCTCGAGTCAGGACACTACCCACCTGCAAACGAGAGCTGCTATGTTTTTCGGTATCCACGTCATCGGATGTGATGGCAATAGATTCATCCATCGGCAAATGTGCTTCACTGATCAACAAGCCGGTCATGAGCTTGGTCAAAGAAGCAATGGGCAGGACGGCTTTATCATTTTTACTGTAAAGCACTTCGTTGGTTTGCTGGTCAACCACCAGTGCCACGCTGGATTTCAGGTTGAGCTCATCTGAGGCCGAATGCAAACCAGCGATTTGCCCAAAAGACGCCCTGTCAACCACCGCTTGCGGCCTGGGTTGCACATGTTTTCTAGCAATAACCACCGAAACCCGGCGCTTGCTCTGCACGACCACTTTTTTGGATTTACCAGCCTGCGCCTTGGCCACATGCGTCTTGGCAACACGGGTTTTGTTGGTTGCAGCGTGTGAATACGACAAAGGCACCAATGCCAAAGAAACAAAAAGACCAACAAGGCAGACCATGCCCAGCGACTTTTTGCCCAGCGTATTCTGTTGATAAATTGTCATGACCTTGGCTCCTGACCGTACTAAACCAAAGGCTGGAGTTTAAACTGAAAAAGTCTCGCAATACCAAGTACTTGCGAGACTTTCTTAAACCTATGTGCGTTGTTTAACCTTGGGCGGCCACCCGTTCGGCCTGACTGCTCAGTTTATTCAATGCACTCAGATAGGCTTTGGCCGATGCCACCACAATATCTGGATCCGCTCCGACACCGTTGACCACGCGGCCACTGTTCTGTAAACGCACCGTTACCTCTCCCTGACTCTCGGTAGAACCACTGATAGCGTTGACCGAATACAGTACCATTTCAGCCCCGCTATTGACACGAGTTTCGATGGCTTTTAATGAGGCATCTACCGGGCCGTTGCCGTCAGACTCACCATCCACTTCCTTGCCATCAACCGTCATCACTACCTTGGCATGTGGTCTCTCCCCCGTTTCACTGTGCTGCCCCAGAGACACAAAACCGTACCTGTCATGGCTCTGGGCGACATTTTCTTCACTGACCAGGGCTAGGATATCCTCGTCAAAAATCTCGCTCTTACGATCGGCCAGATCCTTGAACTTGATGAAAGCGTTGTTGACTTCAGCTTCACTGTCCATCGTGACACCCAGTTCCTGCAGGCGCAACTTGAAAGCATTGCGACCACTCAACTTGCCCATGACAATTTTATTGGTACTCCAGCCCACATCTTCAGCACGCATGATCTCGTAGGTATCGCGCGCTTTCAGTACTCCGTCCTGATGGATGCCTGACGCGTGAGCAAACGCATTGGCGCCCACCACCGCCTTGTTGGGCTGCACGACAAAACCTGTCGTCTGGCTGACCAGGCGGCTGGCGGCGACGATGTGTTTTGTATCAATGCCGACGTCCAGACCAAAGTAGTCCTTGCGCGTTTTGACGGCCATCACAATCTCTTCCAGCGAACAGTTGCCTGCGCGTTCACCCAGGCCATTGATGGTGCACTCGACCTGGCGAGCGCCACCGATCTTGACACCCGCCAATGAATTAGCAACTGCCATACCCAGATCGTTATGGCAATGCACGGACCAGACGGCCTTGTCACTATTAGGAATGCGTTCGCGCAAATCTTTGATGAAATTGCCATACAGCTCCGGTATCGCGTAGCCCACCGTATCTGGTACGTTGATAGTGGTAGCACCTTCGTTGATCACCGCCTCGAAGACACGGCACAGAAAATCAGGATCCGAGCGGTAGGCATCTTCTGCACTGAATTCAATGTCTGCCATCAGGTTGCGGGCAAAACGCACCGCCAGTTTGGACTGTTCAAACACCTGATCCGGAGTCATGCGTAACTTCTTCTCCATGTGCAGCGGACTGGTGGCCAAGAAAAGGTGCAGGCGGCCAGAGTTGGCAGGTTTCAGCGCCTCTGCCGCACGAGAAATATCGCGGTCACTGGCTCGCGCCAGAGAACACACCGTTGAATCCTTGATGACCTCAGCAATCGCCTTGATGCATTCAAAATCACCATTGGAACTAGCAGCAAATCCGGCTTCAATCACGTCCACTTTCAGCCGTTCAAGTTGACGGGCAATACGCAGCTTCTCGTCACGGGTCATGGAGGCACCTGGAGACTGCTCCCCGTCACGCAAGGTGGTGTCAAAAATCACTAACTTATCTGCCATGTTGTCACTCCTAGGGTTCTCAATAAATTTGCAACCAAAATTTGTTCATACCAACAAAAAAGCCCGCTGCGAATGGCATACGGGCTTTTCAGGGTTGATGCAATCAAGCGCTAACAACTCCACCCGTCAGATGATAGTCGTAGGGCCAGAGATAGCTTGTGCATGAAAACAATGTACCACAGGTCAGTGCGTCAACCACGCAAAAGGACTGACCTCACGGCAAAACTAATGGTGCAAACCACGTTCTTCGGGTTCTTGTGTTGATGTGCTGATCACGCTTGTCGGGATGCCTTTGGTCTTGCGCCAAAAGTAAATCACGTAACCACTCAACCCATACACAACAAAAATACCGAACAACACAGTCGGCGGGTCAATATTGATCAGCGCAATCGCAATGGCAATCAGCACAATCACCACAAAAGGCACGCTCCGCTTCACACGGACATCCTTGAAGCTGTAAAACGGCACATTGGTCACCATAGTCAACCCGGCATACAGTGATACCACGAACATGGGCCAAGCCAGACTGTTGCCCGACACACCCATATCGGTTGCAACCCAGATCAAGCCCGCTATCAGTGCAGCAGCTGCTGGTGACGGCAAGCCCTGAAAGTAGCGCTTGTCGACGACGGCAGTGTTGACATTAAAACGGGCCAGGCGTAGTGCAGCACAGGCGCAATACACAAAAGCAGCCAACCAGCCCCAGCGCCCCAAACCTTTGAGTGCCCAAACGTAGCTAATGAGTGCCGGGGCAGCGCCGAAGGACACCATGTCTGACAAAGAGTCCATCTGCTCACCAAAAGCACTTTGTGTGTTGGTCATGCGGGCAACACGACCGTCCAGGCTGTCCAGAATCATGGCGCAAAAGACACCAATGGCAGCCAGGTCAAAACGCCCATTGATGGCCATCACAATGGCGTAGAAACCACCAAACAGTGCAGCCAGAGTGAACAGATTGGGTAAAACGTAAATACCCTTGCGACGCTTTTTGAGCGGCACGTCGAGTTCGGAAAAATCAGAGGTATTCACATCATCCATTCAAGCGGCCTTTTTCAAGCGCTCATAATAACAAAAGGCCACCTGGGTGGCCTTTTAGACAGGTCGACGTGAGTCTTAGTTGCGGGTCTGATCCACCAACTTGTTTTTGGCGATCCAAGGCATCATGGCGCGCAATTGTGCACCCACCACTTCGATCTGGTGATCGGCTGTGTTGCGGCGACGCGCAGTCATGCTGGGGTAGCCGGTGCGACCTTCCAGAATGAAACTCTTGGCATAGTCACCGTTCTGGATGCGCTTCAAGGCGTTGCGCATGGCTTCACGGCTTTGGGCATTGATGACTTCGGGACCGGTCACGTATTCGCCGTATTCCGCATTGTTGGAAATCGAGTAATTCATGTTGGCGATGCCGCCTTCATAAATCAGATCGACGATCAGCTTCAACTCGTGCAGGCACTCGAAATAAGCCATTTCTGGGGCATAACCAGCTTCAACCAAGGTTTCGAACCCCATCTTGACCAGTTCCACCGCACCACCACACAACACCGCCTGTTCACCGAACAGATCGGTCTCGGTTTCTTCCTTGAAATTAGTTTCGATGATGCCAGCCTTGCCACCACCGTTGGCCATGGCGTAGGACAGCGCCAAGTCGCGGGCCTTGCCAGATTTGTCCTGGTGCACAGCGATCAGATGTGGTACACCGCCACCTTGGGTATAGGTGTTGCGCACAGTGTGGCCGGGAGCCTTTGGCGCCACCATCCAGACATCCAGATCAGCGCGAGGCACAACCTGGTTGTAATGAACATTGAAACCGTGGGCAAACACCAGCGACGCACCGGTCTTGATGTTGGGAGCCACATTATTGGTGTAGACATCGGCGATTTGCTCATCAGGCAACAGGATCATGACCACGTCAGCGATCTTGACAGCGTCATTGACTTCCATCACATTCAAACCAGCCTTGCCAACCTTGTCCCAGGAGGCACCACCCTTGCGCAGACCCACGACGACCTTGACGCCGCTGTCATTCAGATTTTGAGCATGTGCGTGACCTTGGCTGCCGTAACCAATGATGGCAACGGTTTTGCCTTTGATCAGGCTCAAATCACAATCTTTGTCGTAAAAAACTTTCATCTATCTCTCCGTTATAAAAAATCAAACTCGCAAAATCCGCTCGCCACGACCAATGCCACTGGCACCTGTGCGCACGGTTTCCAAAATGGCACCACTTTCGATGGCACTCAAAAACGCATCGTTCTTGGACTGATCACCCGTCAACTCGATGGTGTAACTTTTCTCGGTCACATCAATGATTCGACCTCGAAAAATATCAGCCATGCGTTTCATTTCCTCACGCTCCTTACCCACGGCACGCACTTTGACCATCATCAACTCACGCTCCGTGTAAGCACCTTCAGTCAGGTCAACCACTTTGACCACCTCGATCAGACGGTTCAGGTGTTTGGTGATTTGTTCAATCACTTCTTCCGAGCCGGCCGTCTGGATGGTCATGCGCGACAGACTTGGATCTTCCGTTGGGGCCACCGTCAGGGATTCGATGTTATAGCCGCGGGCCGAGAACAGCCCGACCACGCGGGATAGGGCTCCCGCTTCGTTTTCCAGCAAAACAGCAATGATATGTTTCATAGTGAATGACTCCTCTTTTCGCCAACGCGAAAGCTTGCGCTCTCGCCACCCTCATCCACACACGGTAATGCGTGGACCTGGCGAGCAATAGATTTGTTCAGATTGGGTTGAAATTAAAGATCTTCGGAGCCCATCAGCATCTCGGTGATGCCATGGCCTGCGCGCACCATCGGGAACACGTTCTCTGTCGGGTCGGTGCGAAAATCCATGAACACCGTGCGATCCTTGAGCTTGCGGGCCTCACGCAACGCTGGCTCCACGTCCTCAGCGCGCTCAATCAGCATACCAACGTGGCCGTAAGCCTCCGCCAGTTTGACAAAATTGGGCAAGGCGTCCATGTAGCTGTGGCTGTAGCGACCTGAGTATTCGATCTCCTGCCACTGGCGCACCATACCCAGATAGCGGTTGTTCAGCGAGCAGATCTTGATCGGTGTGTTGTACTGCAAGCAGGTGGAGAGCTCCTGAATACACATCTGCACAGAGCCTTCACCGGTGATGCAGAACACCTCGCTCTCAGGCTTAGCCAGTTTGATACCCATGGCGTACGGAATACCCACACCCATGGTGCCCAGGCCACCTGAATTGATCCAGCGCCGAGGTTCATCAAAGCGGTAGTACTGCGCGGCCCACATCTGGTGCTGTCCCACATCCGAGGTGATGTAAGTGTCTGCATCCTTGGTCATGTTCCACAGCGTTTCCACCACATACTGCGGTTTGATCACGCCGTTGCTGCCATGGTCGTACTTGAGGCAATCGCGTTTGCGCCAACCGTCAATCGTGTCCCACCAAGCCCCCAGCGCGTGGGCGTCGGGCTTGAGTGTGCTTTCCTTGATCATCGCGATCAGCTCAGTCAGCACCTCTTTCACATCACCCACGATCGGGATATCCACACGCACCCGCTTGGAGATGCTTGACGGGTCAATGTCAATGTGGATGATCTTGCGCTCGTTTTGTGCAAAATGTTTGGGGTTGCCAATCACGCGGTCATCGAACCGTGCACCCACCGCCAGCAACACGTCGCAGTTCTGCATGGCGTTGTTGGCTTCCAACGTGCCGTGCATGCCCAGCATGCCTAGGTATTTGCGGTCACTCGCCGGGTAAGCACCCAAGCCCATCAGCGTGTGGGTCACCGGGTAACCCAGCATGTCCACCAACTGACGCAGTTCGCTGGAAGCGTTGCTCAGCAACACACCACCGCCGGTGTAAATGTAGGGGCGTTTGGCCGTCAACAACAGTTGCAAAGCCTTGCGGATCTGCCCGCCATGCCCCTTGCGCACCGGGTTGTAGGAGCGCATTTCCACCTTGTCGGGATAACCGTGGTAAGGCACCTTTTTGAAAGACACATCTTTTGGGATATCCACCACCACCGGGCCTGGGCGGCCACTGCGGGCAATGTGGAAGGCTTTCTTCATGGTCATCGCCAGATCACGTGCGTCTTTCACCAGAAAATTGTGTTTGACCACCGGACGCGTGATGCCGACCGTGTCGCACTCCTGGAAGGCATCCATACCAATGGCAGCGGTAGGCACCTGGCCACTGATGATCACCATTGGGATGCTGTCCATGTACGCCGTGGCGATGCCGGTGACGGCGTTGGTGGCACCTGGGCCGGAGGTCACCAGTGCCACACCCACTTCGCCCGTGGCACGGGCATAACCGTCAGCCGCATGCACCGCGGCTTGTTCGTGGCGGACCAGAATGTGTTGAACGGCATCCTGCTTGAACACCGCGTCGTAAATGTGCAGCACCGCGCCACCAGGGTAGCCCCACATGTATTTGACGTTCTCAGCCTGCAGGGCCTTGAGCAGAATTTCTGCACCACGAAGCTCTTGCACACCCGGGTCTTGGGCTGCTTTGCTGGATGTTGCGGCTGAAGTGTTTGACACCGAAGTGGTTTCGGCTTTTGATATTTCCATGATGAACCTTTGTGAATTTCTCTGACGAAAAACCTTGGGTGCTTCTTTGCAAACACTTGTGGCGTTGCATCGAAACTTAAGACCAAAGCCACAAGCGTTATGAATAATTCGCCAGACTTTGATCCGTTTGCTTTAATTTGCAGAGCCGATTATGGCACCGAGCCGCCCGCTATCACGGCAACTTGCCAAAATCAAGTAAAGTCACCGGCTCGCGGAACACTTCCGCGCCTCGTCCGCCCAAGCCAGCCATGTCCCTGCACTCCCCCGTACCCTCTGACGCACCTGTCCTAGAAACCCCTAGCCTGCTGCGCCGTATGTCGTGCTGGCTGTATGAAGGCCTGTTGCTGTTTGGTGTGGTGTTTATTGCAGGCTATTTGTTCAGCGCCTTGAGCCAAACCAAAAATGCCATGGACAACCGCCATGCGCTGCAGGCCTTCATTTTTGTGGTGTTTGGCATCTACTTTGGCTGGTTGTGGTCCAAAGGGCAGACCCTGGCCATGAAAACCTGGCATATCCGCGTGGTTGACCTGCAGGGCCGATCCTTGACACAGGGCCGTGCCCTGATTCGCTACTTATGCTGCTGGCTGTGGGTGCTGCCGCCGCTGCTTGCCGCCTGGTTGTTCAATCTGCCAGGTGGTGAAGCCTCGGTGATCACGCTGGGCTGGGTGGTGGTGTGGGCGATTCTGAGCCGTTTCCACCCGCGCCAGCAATTCTGGCACGACGCGCTGGCGGGCACTCAACTGGTGACGGCCCTGCCCCACAAAAAATAAGGCCTGTGCCACTTGGGGCTTGCAGGCAAGCAAGTGTCAGATGGCTGATTGATCAAGCTCACCGGTGCGGATGCGCACCACCCGCTCCACCGGCGTGATAAAAATCTTGCCATCACCAATCTTGCCAGTGTGGGCGGCCTTGACGATGGCATCGATACAACGCTCGACATCCTGGCTGTTCACCACCACTTCGATCTTCACCTTGGGTAAAAAGTCGACCACATATTCCGCCCCGCGGTACAACTCGGTATGGCCTTTTTGACGGCCAAAACCCTTCACTTCGGTCACAGTCAAACCGGTTACGCCACATTCGGCCAGGCCTTCGCGCACCTCTTCGAGCTTGAACGGTTTGATGATGGCGGTAATTTGTTTCATGGGTGTCCTCGTTATTGGATAAATAGTCCGTCAAATCTCTGACTCAACCGAACAGTCAGCAGCCGCTGACATGCACCTTGATTGTGCATGACTGCAGCACACGTTAAGCCCGAAAGCGGTTGGTGATGGGGTAACGCCAGTCCTTGCCAAAACTGCGGTGGGTCACCCGGATGCCCACCGGCGACTGGCGTCGTTTGTATTCGTTGATCTTGATCAGCCGAGTGACACGCTCCACATCGGCCCGCTCGAACCCGGCGGCGATGATCTCTTCGATGCTCTGGTCGTTTTCCATGTAACGCTCCAGGATCGCGTCCAGCACTTCGTAAGGCGGCAGGCTATCCTGGTCGGTCTGGTCGGGCCGCAGCTCGGCACTGGGCGGGCGCGTGATGATGCGCTCGGGAATCGGCTCAACACCGGTGCCATACGGGTCATGGGCATTACGCCAGCGCGCCAATCGGAACACCGTGGTTTTGGCCAGATCCTTGATCACCGCAAAACCACCGGCCATGTCACCGTACAAGGTGCAGTAACCAGTAGCCATCTCACTCTTGTTGCCAGTGGTCAGCACGATGCTGCCGAACTTGTTGCTCAAAGCCATCAGCAAGGTGCCACGGATGCGGGCTTGGATGTTCTCTTCGGTGGTGTCCTCTGCCAGTCCTTTGAATTCACCGGCCAGCATCGCTTTGAAGGCCTCAAACTCCGGCACGATCGACAACTCGTCATACCGCACACCCAGGCGTGCTGCCATGTCGCGCGCGTCGATCCAGCTGATGTCCGCGGTGTAGGGTGAAGGCATCATCACCGCCCGCACCCGGCCTTTGCCCAACGCATCCACCGCAATTGCCAGCACCAGCGCCGAGTCGATACCACCCGACAGACCCAGCAACACCGACGGAAAGCCGTTCTTACCGATGTAATCGCGCACGCCCAGCACCAATGCGTCCCAAAGGTCTTCGTCAGAGGTGCGGTCCGGTGCGATGGTTGATACGATATTCATAGCTGCCGGCCCTTTATCTATCTGGGCTAGAAGGCTATTTTCTATAAAACTTGGGGCACGCCCGGCCAGTGAGCCATCAGCATTCAGAATGAACGAATGACCCTCGAACACCACCTCGTCCTGCCCGCCCACCAAGTGCGCGTAAACCAGTGGCAGGCCACAGTCGCGCACGCGCTCGCGCATGATCTGCTCACGCTCAAAACCCTTACCCACATGGAAGGGTGAGGCGTTGATCGTCACCAGCAGTTCGGCACCTGCATCACGCGCTTGCCGCGCCGGGCCTTCAAACCAGGCGTCCTCGCAGATCAGTAGGCCGACTTTGAATGTGTGACCGGACTCACCCGCTTCGAACACGCATGCATCATGCCCTGGTGTGAAATAACGGCGCTCATCAAACACTTGGTAGTTGGGCAATTCATGCTTGGTGTAGGTGGCTATGACCTGCCCCTCGCGCAGCACGCTGGCGGTGTTAAAGCGCTGCAAAACCGCCAATGAGCGCGTGCGGCTGTCACCGCCCGTGGGGTGGCCCACCACCACCGCGAGGTCTTTCAACGGGGCCAGCGCGGCGGCTACGGCTTTCACGGCATCATCACAGGCAGAAATGAAGGCACTGCGCAGAAACAGGTCTTCGGCAGCGTAGCCACAAATCGACAACTCGGGTGTGAGCACCAGGCGCGCGCCGTCCTGATACGCCTGTTGCGCGGCTTGGATGATTTTTTGGGCGTTACCGGCCAGATCACCCACCACCAGGTTAAGTTGGGCAATGCAAAGTTTGAGCGTCATGAAAAAGTCGATGCAATAAAGGAAAAAGAACACATGTCCGAGTCAAATGATTATGTCATCCGGGTGCTGGATTCACCCTTGCAAGTGGACGCCCAGGCCTGGGACGCACTGCTGTTTGCCCAAAGCCAGCCCACCCCCTTCATGCGCCACGCTTTTTTGAGCGCCTTGCACACCACCGGCTGCGCCACCACGGCCACCGGATGGACACCCAAATTCTTCCTGCTGGAACGCCAGGGCGTATTGCAGGCGGGCTGCGTCATCTACATCAAATCACACTCTCAAGGGGAATTTGTCTTCGACTGGGGCTGGGCGCGGGCCTACCACCAGCATGGTTTGTCGTACCACCCAAAAGCAGTGTGCGCCGTCCCCTTCATCCCGGTGCCAGGCAGCCGACTGCTGGCGCACTCGCTGGCAGATCGCGTGGTGTTGGTCAACAGCCTGCTGGACTGGTGCGCAGCCAACCAGCTCACCGGCCTGCACGCGCTGTTTGCCAGCGATGACGATGTGCAAGCGCTCACGCAGGCGGGCCTGCTGCTGCGCCACACCATCCAGTTCCATTGGTCCAATCAACAACCCGGCTACACCAGTTTTGAGAACTTTCTGGCCAGCCTGTCACACGACAAACGTAAGAAGATTCGCCAGGAACGGCGCAAGGTAGCGGATGCGGGCGTAACCTTCCGGGTGCTGGAAGGCACAGCCATCACCCCGGCCGACTGGGATTTCTTCTACCACTGCTACGAGCGAACCTACCTGGAACACGGCAACCCGCCCTACTTCAACCGCGCCTTCTACCGCCACATGGCGAGCGACATGCCCGAGGACTGGGTGCTGTTCATCGCCGACCGCAAGGGGCGACCCATTGCCGCAAGTTTGCTAGCTATCAATGCAAGCAGTATCAGGGCTGGAGGCCAAAATGGCTCTAAATTCTCCACTGATCAGGATGACGCTGCCGTGGCTGCCACATCAAACTCAACCGAGCGTGTGGCTTATGGCCGCTACTGGGGCGCGCTGGAGCGGGTGGATTGCCTGCACTTTGAGGCCTGTTATTACCAGCCGCTGCAGTGGTGCATCGAACATGGCTACCAGCGTTTTGAAGGCGGCGCACAAGGTGAACACAAACTCGCCCGCGCCCTGCTGCCGGTCACCACCACCAGCGCCCACTGGCTGGCCCATCCGCAGTTTTTTGCGGCAGTCGACAACTTTCTGACCCAGGAGCGGGAAGGTATCGGCGAGTATGTCGATGAACTGGTGCGCCACAGCCCATTCAAAGCAGATGCCGCTCGCTGACGTTTCGCGTTTTGTTTCGCGTCTCGCGTGGCAAGGATGAAACACTGGGGTTCACCCTCCACGCGCTGCGTTTGGCACCAGCGGCGCCCACTTACCCGAGTAAAGCGAGGTTTGCACGCCAAGTTGCCCAGGTCAGCGCGGTGGCGAGACTGACCCAAGCCAAGTATGGGGTCAGGAGGACTGCTGCCAGGCGGTTGAGCCGCCAGAAACTGACGATGCACAGCAAGATCAGGCACCAGAGTACAAGCACTTCGAAGAACGCCCACGCTCCCTGCCGCCAGACGAAAAACAACCAAGTCCACAAAGCGTTGGCACAAAGCTGGGCTACAAAGATCCCAAGGGCATGCTGGGAGACCCTTAGCGCAGTGGCGCGCCAGACCAGCCATGCGGCGACAGCCATGAGCAAGTACAGCGTGGTCCAAACAGGGCCAAACAACCAACCAGGTGGCGCCCACGCCGGTTTCGTGAGCGAGGCGTAGAACACACCCGCCTGGATTGACGCCATCGCACCCAACGCGGCGGCAACAAATGTCAGCGCAAGCCAGCCAAGCAGGCCTAGAGATTGTTGAAGGGGTGTTCGGGTAAGCGTTGTTGTTGCCATATGGGCTGATGTTGGCATTCCCATGAGTTTCAGCTTACCCCTGCACCACCCGCTGTGTCTGCACCCCCAAACCCTGCACACCCAGCCGCATGGTCTGGCCCGCGCGCAAAAACACCGGTGGTTTGTGACCCATGCCAACGCCCGGTGGTGTACCGGTTGAGATCACATCCCCCGGCTGCAAACTCATGAAGCGGCTCAGATAACTGATCAAAAATGGCACTTGATACACCATGGTGGCGGTGCTGCCGTTCTGATAGCGGTGTCCATCCACCTCCAACCAGAGTTTGAGCGCCTGCGGGTCAGGCACTTCGTCTGCCGTCACCAACCATGGACCCAGCGGCCCGAAGGTGTCGCAACCCTTGCCCTTGTCCCAGGTGCCGCTGCGGTTGAGCTGGAAATCGCGCTCGGACACATCGTTCATCACGCAATAACCCGCCACATGACGCATCGCATCGGCTTCATCAATGTAGCGGCCGCCCTGGCCGATGACTACCGCCAGTTCGACTTCCCAGTCGGTTTTGATGGAGCTGCGAGGGATTTCTACCACGTCGTCCGGTCCAACAATGGCGCTGGTCCACTTGTTGAACACCACCGGCTCGGGTGGCACCGGCATGCCGGACTCGGCCGCATGGTCGGCATAGTTCAGGCCGATGCAGATGCATTTGCCCACCTTGGCCACACACGGGCCCAGCCGCAGGTCCTGCTGCGGCACACCCGGCACCAGCGGCAGGCTGGTCAGGTCCAGGCTGCGCAGGTGCGCCAGACTGTCAGGCAATAACGTGGCACCATCGATGTCATCCACCAAGGCGCTCAAAGACCGCACCTGGCCCGTCGCATCCAGCACCCCGGGTTTTTCCTGGCCAACCGGGCCATATCGCAACAATTTCATGACATTCACCGTCCTTTCAAAAACGGATTAGCCGACGCATGCCCGTGCTTGGATCGGATGCATTCACAGGTCAATCAGCGGGGCTCAGCCCCTACCCCGCTGACACGGACTCTCAGGCGGTCTGGCTATGGAGCACCTTGACGGCGTTGTCCTGCCAGCTGAAGGCTTCGTTCATCAGATGCGGCGTGTGTTTGCCGGGTGACTCGCGCAGGGCACGCTCGTAATACTCGGTGAGCGCCGGGCGGAAGTCGGGGTGGGCACACTTTTCGATGATCAGCCGCGCCCGTTGTTTCGGCGACAGGCCGCGCAAATCGGCCAGACCCTGCTCAGTGACGAGTATCTGTACATCATGCTCGGTATGGTCCACGTGCGACACCATCGGCACGATGCACGACAGGGCGCCGTTTTTGGCAGTGGATGGTGTCACAAAAAACGACAGGAAGGCGTTGCGAGCAAAGTCGCCCGAGCCGCCAATGCCGTTCATGATGCTGGTGCCCTTGATGTGAGTTGAATTGACGTTGCCGTAGATGTCGGCCTCGATCATCGCGTTCATGGCAATCACGCCCAGGCGGCGCACCACCTCGGGGTGGTTGCTGATTTCCTGCGGGCGCAGCACGATGCGTTTGCTGTAGAACTCAATGTTGTCGTTGAAGTCTTTCATCGCCTCTGGGCTGAATGAGATCGCGGTGGCCGAGGCCGAGACCAGCTTGCCCGAGCGCAGCATGTCCAGCATTCCGTCCTGTAACACTTCGGTGTAAGCGGTCAGGTTCTCGAACGGGCCGTTGTTGAGCCCGGCCAGCACCGCGTTGGCGATGTTGCCAACACCCGATTGCAGCGGCAGCAAGTCGGGCGGCAAACGACCTGCCTTGACTTCCTGGCCCAGAAAGTCGATGACATGGTTGGCAATACGTTGCGAGTTTTCGTCGGGGGCGGCAAACGGGGTGTTGCGGTCGGGCTGATTGGTTTCCACCACCGCAATCACCTTGCTCAAGTCACAACGCAGGTAGGCTTCACCAATACGGCCATTGGCACGCACCAGCGGAATCGGCTGGCGGTCAGGTGGCAGTTGGGTGCCGTAATAAATGTCGTGCATGCCTTCCAGACCCAGGTTTTGCATCGAATTGACTTCAAGGATGATTTTGTCGGCCTGGTCGATCCAGGTTTTGTTGTTGCCGACCGAGGACGACGGAATCAGCCGACCGTCGGGCAAGATGCCCGCGACCTCGACCACCGCCACATCCAGATGGCCCAAAAAGCCGTACCAGACCAGCTGCGCGACGTGCGAGAGGTGCAGGTCGGTGTACTGCATTTCCCCGGCGTTGATCTGTTTGCGTACGGTCGCGTCAGACTGATAGGGCAGACGCATCTCGACACCATGCGCCTCGGCCAGCACTGCATCGAGTTCGGGTGCCGTGCTGGCACCGGTCCATAACCCGATACGAAAGGCTTCACCCGCCGCATGCGCCTCTTTCATGCGCCGTGCCAGCGCCCCCGGCACCAGCTTGGGGTAGCCAGAGCCGGTAAAACCGCTCATGCCTACATTGGCACCCGCCGGTATCAGCGCGGCTGCGGCCTCTGCCGACATGATTTTGGATTTCAGAAGGGGGTTGCTCACACGGTCTGCTCGTAACATGGCTTTTCACTCTAATAGGTTGATTGCATGGCAGGGTTTAACCGACGGCTAAACCTTTTGAGTCTAGCAGTCAAAGCCGTTTCGCAGAGGGTTTTCCTTGGGCAGGTGCACGCTTTCGGTGCAAGCCAGGTTTATGCTACCAGCGAACACCACATGTGAATTTTGCTGACAAATCCATCCGCCACGGCCACCGCCTGTGGCTCCAGGCCAAACACCACAAAACCAAAACGTTCGTACAGTGCCTGGGCCGCCTGGTTGCCTTGGGTCACGGTGAGTTGCACCAGCCGGATGCCCGGGCGCGCACGAGCGCAGGCCAGCGCGGCCTGCACCAGGGCCGCGCCCTGCCCTTGCTGGCGTGCTTGCGGCGCCACATACATGCCAAACAGGGTGGTTTTGTGGCGCAGTTTCTCGCGTGATTCAAACTCCACCCCCACTACACCGACCAGCTGCTGACCGTCAAAGGTCCCCAATACCACCTCGCGGGCATCGACGGCGGCGTCCAGGCGGCTGGCCCACCAGCTCAATGGCAAAGCTGCCCGCTCAGCCACGCTGGAGCTGAACGCATGCGGATGCTGTGCGTACGCCTGCAGCATCAGCGCGCGGTACATCGGCGCATGCTCGGGTGTGAGACGGATCGGTGGCACCACCTGAATACTCCTGTTTAAGTAGCTATCTGCCCTTTATTCACAAGGGCTAGAGGCCAAAAAGGGGCTATGTCTGAATTAGCTGTTGCGATGGAAGTCTCCCCAGAGCTTCAAGCAGACAAATGCGAGGAGAGATGCTTTGGTGATAGCGCTCAAGCATACGCCGCCA
>WSSedL1CaDRAFT_10000958_pt1 | contig 18532 bp, 13 predicted proteins | sample WetSurSL1Cattail_FD_9464 | JGI IMG/M metagenome (IMG submission 9464)
TATAAAAACCAAGCCAGCCATACGCTTTCCCCTATACCATCCTTACCGACTTCATCCATACCGTCATTCCAATCGCCACCTCCCATCAGAGGCAACCCATGGTTACCAAAGCGGGTTATTTGTATTGTTTTCTTACAGTGCTCATAAACAGGCTGTATCAAAGATGAGGACTCCGGTGTAAACATAGTATCATGTTGATCTTCCCTAAGTACCGGTCCTTTGATATAAGGAACCATTTCATTCAGTATCGAATAATCTCCGATACTCCTAATATAGAAGGCTACGGCAAAGGGAAGCCAAAGCAAATCATCCGATATTCTGGTTCTTACCCCAACTCCTGTCGGAGGGTGCCACCAATGCTGTACATCCCCTTCCTCAAACTGTCTGCTACAAGCCGTAATGATCTGATTCCTTAATGCATCCGGATCGGTAAATATTAGAGAAAGAGTATCCTGCAATTGGTCTCTGTAACCGTATGCGCCACCGCATTGATAAAAAGCGGCTCTCGCATTGATACGACAAGCTATCGTCTGGTATAAAAGCCAACCATTCACCATAATATCAATTGCTCTATCCTTCGTTTTTACCACAACTGTACCAAGTACTTTGTTCCAATATGCCTTTATCTTGTCCAGTTCTTCCTCAAGTTTTGTAATATCCTTATACTTATATCGAAGTCCTTGAATCTCTTCCTGATTTGTACTCTGCCCCAACGCAAATACGACTGTTCTGCTCTCTTTCGGTTGTATTATGATAGAAACTTGAATCGTACCGCAGGAATCATAGCCTGCACCCGTATGGTTGGAGAGTCTTGCATCTAAGCCCTTAGGCTCTTTCACCGAACCCAAAAGGCCCAAAAATTCCTGCCTATCTCCGGTATAGGCCTTGATTGACTCATTCGTAAACATGAATGCCTGCATTTCGTTAAAATTCATAGTATAAATATTTTTTGCGCTTAGATATTCATGATTATTATGATAGGTGGTTACGATATACGGATTGGTTTGCTCTCTGTTCGTGCCAAGAACCCATTCCACATAATAGGTTAAACTCAAATATTTTACCTTGTCTGATTGATTTGTCAGAACCAGCTTCCATAGCTTCACCGGTTCATCAAGTGGAGTAAATACAGTTAATTCCTGATCCAGATAATCTTCCTCATGATGAAATTTTGAATACCCGAAACCATGCCTTACTCTATAACTTCCATGATCTGATCTGCCAAATGATGCAGGAGTCATAACGTCTCCTGTTATTTCATCAAAAATGTAAATTGCTTCACTCGCCGGATCACTCACCGGATCATTCGACCAAGGAGTCAATTTATTCTCTCGACTGTTTGAAGCCCAAGTAAAGCCTGCTCCCGACTCCGATATTTGAAAGCCAAAGCTTTTATTGGCAATTACGTTAATCCACGGAACCGGAGGTCTGTTGTTTCCTTCCAGCACAATCTCATACTCCTTACCGTCTTCCATAAAGCCTCCGAATCCGTTAAAGAATTCATATTCATGCTTCTCTATCTCCGCTGTTGACTGCGGTATACTTACAGTATCCAAACAAACTCCTCCTAATCTTCCACTAGATCACTCAGCTTTTCTTTCATGTTTTCCAAGTATATGCCTGATTTTCCGTTAAATACAACGCTGGCGGCCGTATACAACAAATCGGTCTCGGCAGGTATCAATTCATATGCATGAAGCATGAAAACACCTGGCTTTTCATCACTGGTATCATAGATTCTTAGTGAACTTGTTAAGTCATTGACCAGTTCATCAAGCTCTTGGATATACCCATGCTTTGCTTCACTTAATATTATCAGGTCAACCCTGAGGCGGTTTATGCGAAGGTATTCATATGCTTTAATTACATCCCTAATTGAAGCTGCATCTTCAATGGAGCTCACTTTAAGCAAAAGTATCGGATTATCACCTGACACTCCAAATTTCCATAAAAAACTTTGATTTTTGCTGTTCCTCCGGATATATTCCCTTGGTCCGCGATAGGCTCTGTTCGGATAAAATATCGGACTGATTAATTCCTGAAAAACATTAAGTTGATAACCTGAGATTTCAAGGTATTTTAGTTCTATATCCGTCTGCATCCTAAACTTCTCAAAAATATCACCAATTCGATAGGCCGTACTTAACTCTTCACTGATATGAGCGGCTTCCTCTTTATTCTGACAAATCCCTGCCACAAAGGAAATCGTTGTGCTCTCTCCGGCATTCAGTAAGATACTGATGCGCAGACTCATGATAGGATCATTACAAAAGCCCGATCGGTTAGAGAAGGGTATGCTATTGATCACAGACTCAGGATCCTCAAGGGTGCGATTTCTTCCGATGAATTTGAGCCGTTCATTTTCATACTCTGTTTTTTTTGTTAAATTAGCATTTGATTTTACTAAATGCATTATAAATGGATTCTTTCCCCCTTTGCTCCCTCGCCTTCTTGATAGAAATACTTCCTGTTCTTCTAAATACTCACTTTCAATAAACAACTTATTAAATGCCGGATGGCTAACCTCAGCCAGATGTTTGTCTCCTACCACCTCCAGGTAGCTTGTGATTTCAAGTGACTTGGCCTCCTTACCATGATTTGTCAATGTTACCTTTCGTATTTCCAGATCATGATCAGGCGACAGGCTAACGTTAGTATGGGTAATAATATCGCCATCTTTTCTCTTGAACTCGGCCTGATATGGTGAGAAAATCACCTGATAATCATCCGGTTCAGCCTTCACCGGATGATATGCCATACTCCATATTCTGCTCTGATTAACATCCTTGATATAGATATAAAACCCTGTATTCGCATAACGATCAGCTCTCCACTTATAAAGCATTATATTGTTATATACACTGAAGCCGTCACCCTCCGAGGTTATCATCATGGAATATTTGTTATTTGAAAGATAGTTTACAATCGGAAGCTTAGGCGCAACACAGCTTATATAACGACTGTTGTATGAATCTTCTCGGAAATGTATTTTCCCAATCCTGATTGTATAGCCTCTTTTTGCCAGTGAAATCAGATGTGACTGCCGTTTTTCCTCCAGCAATATTTCGGTTGCCCTAACAATTGCTTCTGAATGAAATCTTCGGCGTAAAATTCCGTGATTGAGATAGTTGTTGATTGCCGCCAGATTCATTCCCTGATGATGCGCCATAAAGGATTTCACGATACAATAGGGTGTCATCTCCACCGCACTTGGATTATTATAATCAATTGCTTCGTAAAAGCCGTAGTCCCCATACATCCCAAGATCTATCATCCTTCTTAAGTTAGCCATACTCTCATCTTCCGCATATTCCAGTGCAAGCATAGTAGCGTATGGTGTCGCCACAAGAGAATTTCTGCGAACAGGCTGCAGTCGCAACTTGGGAACTCCAAAGGCCTTATACTGATAATTTGTATTTAGATCAAATCGGTAATACTGTGATTCAGAGATACCCCAGGGTATTTTCGCCTCCTTAGCATATGAAATCTGCTGTAATACCGCTGCTCTTGAGCTCTCTGTATATACCGAATCCTCATACTGCTTCATCACCAGATTAGGCATCAGATATTCAAACATCGTTCCACTCCAGGAAACAAAACAAGGAATTCCGTTTACCATCGTTAAAGGTCTTCCAAGTTTCTGCCAATGCCTTTGTGGCACATCTCCCCTAGCAATTGCAAGAAAACTCGTTAAGGCTGATTCGGAGGCCATCAGATCATAGCATCCGGCGTCCAAAGTCTGTGAAGCTACATGATATCCAATATGGAATAGCATCCGCTTTTCATTGAATAAAAATCTAAAATCAACATTTGCATGAATATCATCAATTCTATCTACGAGTTTATTAATTCTGTTAATCATATTCTTTGCATACTTATTGTCCTTTTCCTCCAGCTGTGACAGAGAAGGACAATTATGAAGATTAACATCCTTTAATCTCAAATCCGCCACTTCTTTTACAATATCCTCTATCACATGGAGCATTTCTCTGCACCAACGTGGCTCCTCATGGGGCTTGGATTCACGGCAACCAAGTTCCTCCCATATATCAGTTAATTCCTCCGTTAATTCTCCTAATACCGAATAATCACCATTTAACTTTTTATCATACTTACTTTGTTTTATTGTTTTCTGTAGCTCATAAAGCATCGCTTCGGAGAAGACTGGATTGCTTTTTTGTTCAATCAAGCCTTGTTTCAGAGCAATTAAGTGACCCAGAAAATTACCGCTATCCACGGTTGAAATATAGGCTGGATTTAACACCTCCAGTGTCTGCACATGATACCAGTTATACAAATGCCCCTTCCAAGTCAATAACTTTTGGATCGTATTCATAAGATTTTCCACATAGTCCAGAGATGTACTTAAGGTCTCAAATCCGAAATCTCTCGCTGACAAGATAGCCAATAAGTGAAGCCCTATATTGGTAGGTGAGGTCTTATCACTTGTTTTATCCTTACGGAATAGCTGATAATTATCCGGGCACAACCAGTTATTATCTTTTGTTGAAAGTTCCTTAAAAAACATCCAAGTCCTGTGTGCCGCATCTAATAAAAGCTCTTTATCTTCCTCCTTAATCATTTTATCTGCATTTTCCTTTGGTTGACTAATCCTATATGCAAAATAAAAAGCAAGACTCCAGATAATAATCAACACAGAGTAAATGATAGTTCCGACCGCAGAGATATCTCTAAGAAGTAAAAATCCGAATAATATGGCAACAGGTAGGAAGGAACTCCACATCATAAGGAAATAGCCCCTTCGTGTATTAATAATCGAGGAATCCACACTTTCTGCAGTGTTCCATTGAAGCAGGCTTTTCTTACTGATATAGATACGGTAAATTGTCCGAAGCATCGCATCAGTACCCATGTATGCTCTGTATGGAGTGAGTACAAGCTCCATAAATGCTCTCTGTACTATAATTTTCAATTCTCTGAAAAAGCTTTTATACACCAGTGCCAACTTGGGTCTAAACAGCTTTTGACTGATAACAGCAATTAATAATATCATAAAATTAAAAAAATCAATAAACAGCACTAAGGGTATCCAGAGCCAGCAAACATTTGGCACCAGGATCAGACTTAGTATAATCGTCAGTGTTTTGCTTAAGGGAACCATGCTACGTCGTAAATTATCCGCAATCTTCCAACGTGACAAGGCACAAAGAGGTCTCTTTTCATTGACCTTTCTGCCAAGCAACCAAGGAAGCAACTGCCAGTCGCCACGAATCCAACGATGCTCTCTTTTTACATAGGAAATAACACTGGTGGGAAAACTGTCCATAATTCTGGCATTACTGGAAAATGCAGTTTTGGCATAACAGCTTTCCAATAAATCATGGCTTAAGACCTGATTCTCCGGTATCTTGTTATGAAGCAGTGCATGAAAGGACTTAACATCATAGATTCCTTTACCGGTATAGATTCCCTCACCAAAAATATCCTGATAAATATCTGATATGATAGCTGAATAATGTGCCAATCCGGATTGTCCTCCGAAAATATCAGCAAAACGACTACCATTTCTATCAACAATATGATTTCTTACAGAAGGCTGTATGATAACATAGCCTTCTTTAACCTTCTTATTATCCTTATCTAACAATGGTCTGTTCATCGGGTGATCAATCAGCCCAACAAGTTTCGCTGCATTATCTCTGATTAAATTGGTATCTGCATCAAGGGTTATCACGTAACGAAAACTACTAAGAATTTCTTTATCACACAATATCTGCGAGAAGGAAGTTGCCTCCTGCTCGGCTCCGCTTAGTAGATAATTGAATTCCTCCAGCTTACCTCTTTTTCGTTCCCAGCACATATAACAGCTTTCTGCATTATTCCATTTACGGTATCTGATAAACAAAGAAAAGCGCTGATGTTCCGAATAATATTTCTCATTCAATTCGATCATACGTCCAATCAATGCATTCTCAATACCCTCATCTTCGCTAGTAAACTGTTCCGGAGAATCCTTAAAATCCATCAAGAGAGCAAAATAAAGGTTTTCCTGTCGGTTAGCCAGATAATGTTTCTGCAAGCGATCTAAATATGACAGACCCTGCTCCTTTGTGGACACAATTACGGGCATTACTACAAATGTTCTTGCATTATCCGGTATTTCAACGAGATAATCCAAGGAAGGAATTTTCTTGACCTTAATTCTTCTGGTAAATGTATAATTGGTTATCTCAAGTACTATTCCTACCAAAACCGGTGATGCTGCGAGTAGCATTATAATCTCCTGCCAGCCCCGCCTAAGGTTTCCCAGTCCCTCCAAACAAAGTGTAAGAAAGATAAACGAAATTAATAAAAGAACTGCGAAGCTTAGGAAATATGCAATTCCAATGCTGTTTATACTCCACTTTCTGCTAGCCAGCTTCGGTTTATCCAGCACCTTTGCTAACAATAACGAGTATCCTTTACCTAAAAGGTAAGCGCCCACATGATGAGAACAATGAAGTTCACTGCTTCCCTGCGTTGCGAGGTCAAGACAATCATTTGCGATCTTCTGCTCACTAAGTTTAAAATCCAGTGCCAGCTTGACAACAACCGCACGGTACATTCCCTTGCTCTCCACATCCATTAAGGAATAGATTCCTTCCGGATCTTTTGATAAAATCTGTTCCAAGCAGGAAAACTCCTCATAAAATCTCTCCACATCAATTTCATTCATTTCACGGAGGCTGATAATTAGAGCTCGGATCTTAGTCTCTAAATAGGACTCTGCCTTGCCCTCTTCTGAATACACATTGGAGGGGTTCAGCTGTGTACTATTTGATCGGTAATGAAATTCCAGATACTTCTGAATCGTGTTATCATCAAAGGACATATTCTTCAGGAGATAAATGACATGAGAATGAAACGAATAGTTACGTCTGCAATCCGGATCGGGATCTTTCAACAATGCAGAAATCCCGGTCCCCTGCTCCTTTCCCCCCAGCCTCTCCCTTACGAATTGATCAGCCTTTGATTTGATATGAATAATATAAAGTATATTTTCTGCCACTTCAATAATGCATTCCAACAGGCAGAAGCCCAACATCTCGGGAAGCACCCATAATTCCTTATCATTAAGCGGAGTTATCTCCTGGTATGCCTTCAACATGACCTTGATATTCTCCTCATCAAGATGACCACCTGACATTGAGACCATCTTCTTGGCAACAATATAGACTCTCGGATATCCCCTGTATTCCTTCGTCTTTAATATTGGAAGTATTTCATAACTCGTACCTGAGGTCCTAACCTTCTTAATCTCGCGATACATCATCTGAAAATTATCAAAAAGCCAGCGCGCAGCCGGAATCAGTGTAATGATATCGTTGGATATTGCCGAAATATTGTTCCGCAGCCTATTGAGCTTCCTATAAGCAATCTGGTTATAATCATCGAGGACAAAATTATACTTCATCGACTTAACCTGACTATGGCTGGCTGCCAATTCGCGCATCTGCCGTTCCCAGTCCTTTGGCCCAAGCGCACCCAGACTTTCCACTGTATTAATGTTAAAATACACTTTCTTTCGAAAATGGCTGAAACGATAATATAGGAACAACAGCATACACCAAATCAGGATGACAACAATCAAAAGCACTTTCAGTCCCACTGGTATATTTATTATAAAATGGCCAATGTCCAATATAATCTGCAATTTAATCTCCTCCTTAAGTGAATTTCAACGAATAATGCATAGCCAGAATGAAAATATCTTAACCAATGGTTTATTAATTATTCGATAAAGGCAGATATGATTAAGTAAATCTCGTGATTTTCAGAGATGATACTGTTATTTCATTAAAATGTAATCCTCTTATATAGTTTGGCTATTTTTCAAAAAAAAAAACAGCACAGTATTATATTGTGCCAATTTTTTGTTATTTTTATGATGAAACATTCAACTTAATCAAAAGAAAAGGAAGTCGGTACTTTGATATGATCCCTCTAAAGCAGACCTGGTAAATAACCAAAACTACTTTGGAGGGATTATATCACTTTCGTACCGATTTCCTTATTTATTGATTATTATGTAACCGAATACTAATATCTGGTTAAATTTCATTTATAGGGTTGTATACTAGATCACTAATGCGATTTTCCCAAGCTCGTTCGACATAATAGTGATTTCTTCTATACTGGAAGTGATTTCTTCTGTAGCCGCTGCCTGTTCCTGACTTGCATCAAGTGATTTACTACTTTTTCCGCTTGCTTCTTCTACTTGTCTTTTTATATTCTGAGTCAGCTTATTGATTTTAGGCACCGTACTTTTTGATTCTGATGATAATTTTCTTATTTCATCCGCAACCACCCCGAAACCACGGCCTGCTTCGCCGGCCCTCGCTGCTTCAATGGCAGCATTCAGACCTAACAGCTTTGTTTCTTCCGCAATTTCTTTAATAAATACTGAAATTTCATCAATTTCTTCTGAGATAGAAATAATATCTTTGATATTTGAATTTAAGGCCTGTTCATTAGAATGAATCTCAGTTGCTGAGGCTGCAAGCTGTTGAATTGCCGAAGAAATATTTGTTAATCCATCTTCTAGGTTTTTTGACATATTGCGAAGTTTGCCTGCCGTCTGCTTTGGCAAAATAATTCCCATAGTTGCAACAATTTCATCTTTGTTTTCCGTATCATATAACGGATAATTAGCGGTAAAAGCCGGTATTCCAAATTTCGATTCATCCAATTCGGCAAGTATCGGTTTTCTTGTTTTGATAACATTATAAGCAACATCCATTTCATTCAGTTCTTGACCATTTTCAACAAATGACACAGCTAATTTTTTCGAAGTCTGACTGTATGCAACTTTTTGTAAATCAGTAAGATATATACATGCACCCTCATGAAACATCTCAGTAAGAATTGGTGCAAAATCATAAAATGAAGCTGCTACCGGATGTAAGTTAGGGATAGCAATTGAAATCGCCCCATATGAGTCACCATCATCTTTTATGATTGGTATCGATATAATTTTTAGTCTCTTTCCATAAACTTCACGGGGAACCAGCTGTTTCAGAATCCTTTTTTCCTGAATGCACTTCATCGTTGTGGTACTATTTTCAAGCTTTTGTCCCACATGCAGAATATCCATTGCAAATGAATCGGAAGCTTTTGTCCATATAATGGTATTGCCTTCAATGATACCAAATAATACTCCCCCAGGGATAAGATCTGCCATTATTTCCATCATAATCTTACATTCTTCTAATCCTGATAATTGAATCATTTTATTTCCTCCATTTCAAATTGGTAAGCAAAAATTTCAGTGTTCAGTTTTAGGACATCCAATAATAGAATTAATCGTTGCTCAATCCTACCTATACCTGCTAAACAATTCTGCCCTAACTGAGAAATAATCGAGTTTACATTCTGTATTGTATCTTCTTCAATATTTACAATTTCAGAAACATCATCAATTACTACCGCAAGCAAAGTATTATTAAAATTTAAAATTATTAATCGCCTTTCGGTACTTTCTTCTATTGTCTTAAGATCAAATCTTTTCTTTAGATCAATTACCGGTATCACTTTACCTCGTATATTAATAACGCCCTCTACATATGCCGGCATATTTGGTAGGTGTGTTAAATGATCTGGCATACGCAGAATTTCCTGTGCATATGCTATTTCAATTCCATATTCTTCCTCATTTAATCGAAAGACAATGTACAATTTAGATTTCACTTTATTCCATCTCCTTTGAATGATAAGTTCTAGCTTAATTAGTTATGTCTCATTTTCAATTTTATGTTTTCTGCATTTTAATCCTCCATTCTGCCGCAAACCCGCGAATTTGGGCGACAGCACAAATTTGCCGTGTGGAAAATCTTGATTTTCCACACTATCTCCTCCAATTTACTCGATTTATAATAAAAATTTAACACCAGCTCCCATGTGCCGCCTTCGGCGGCTCTCAAATATATGGTGTCTCTTTAATGGTAACTTTTAGACCTGATTCATACTGGAATTTATTATGAATTATGTTATAATCTTATAATGACAAATTGGAATATTTTTCGTAACTTTCTCTTATTATTCGACAGTTACAATATTATATCAAAACAATTTCGAAGCTTTATATAAAATAAAGATATTTTATATATTATTAGCTTTATATAAACTGACAGGTGCTAACTACTGGGGGTGAATCTTGTTGATCATTGATTCAATAAAAGAATTAATGGAATTATATTCAGAAATTACTAAATTAACTATTATATGCCTTAATAGCTTACATAGAAAGCTTCCACTATTTGTTATAGGTTTGGATTTGGTCTTACTCACAGAATTTGCAGAATACGAAGATGTTATTGACTTTCTAGAGGCTGATGATACACAATTGATACATACAGTTGTTAACAGTTTTCATACCTTTTATACGAAAAGAAATTTTGTTTATAATATTTTTTTATTAAGCTTAGGTAAAGAAAAGTTGGAACTAATTGCAGGCCCAATGTTGGAGTTCGCCCCAACCAGTAAATCATTGTTGAAGAGAAATGAATGTATTGATTTACCAATATATAAAAAGAATGCGTTTCTGGATTTTCTTAATAGTATTCCTTTCATCACTAATGAAAGTATCCACCATAGGGGAATGCTCTTTGTAATCTTATGTCAGAAGCAGCTAATAGATATGAGTCTGCCTGTACAAAGGATATATCAACATGAAGATGCATATAATGATTTATTAATTATTGAGAACGAGGATGATATAAGTTCAAGATATAATACAAAAAATTTTGATGTAATCTATAGATTCTTGTCGACTATGCTGAATCATATTATTAGGGGTAATGTAAATGGAGTAACCGAGCTGATCGGTGATTATGGATATTTATTCTGGGGTATAAAATCCCTTGGCAATAATTATCGTACATTAAAAAACCGGTGTATCGTTACATGTACCATTGCATGTCATTCTGCCGTTCAGGCTAATGCTCCATTTGAAAAAATGTTTCGTCTCTTAAACAAATCCATTTCAATTATTGAGCATTCAACCAAAGCATATGATATTATACTGACGATGACCAAAACCATTGTTAACTATGCCCAATCCGTTTCAGTCTTATCAACTGACAATTATTCCATTCATACAAAACGAGCAATGCAGTATATAAGAAATCATTTTACAGAGAAGATTACCTTAATACAACTGGCCGAATATATTCACATAAATCATATTTATCTTTCTGGGTTAATTAATAAAGAAACAAATTTATCTCTTTCCTCTCATATTAATTTAATGCGTATTGAGGAAAGCAAATATTTATTGTTACATACAACCAAATCGATTCATGAAATAGCAATAACTGTAGGTTATAACTATCAAAATCATTACAATAACATTTTCAAAAAGCTAGTAGGTATAACTCCATTAGAATATAGACATAACAGTTTGCTATAAATCTGAGCATTAAAAACCTCCTCAATCTTATAAAGTGATCCATGAGAAGGTTATATATGTTGTACATCAAGTTATTACTAATTATTCCAGGTCTCAATCAATATCTAATTCAATTAGCGAGTACCTCGCATCCATGATCGGTTATTAAAACTGTAACCTCCCACTGAGCTGAGTCTTTACCATCTCTTGTTCTTATCGTCCATCCATTTCTCCTATTGATAAGAACATCAGCCTTTCCCATATTTATCATCGGCTCTATCGTAAATACCATCCCCGGAACCAGAAGCATCTCTGTACCTTTTTTTGATACGAAGCTGACAAACGGCTCTTCGTGGAATTCAATTCCTATCCCGTGCCCGCCAATTTCTCTCACTACCGAATATCCGCAAGAACGTGCAAAGTCATTAATCGCCTGGCCTATGTCTCCTAAGAAATTCCATGGCCTTGCTTGTTCCAGTCCTATATCGATTGCTTTCCTTGTCATATCAACTAATCTTTGTCTCTCCGCGCTAACATGGCCGATACAAAACATTCTGGAGGAGTCTGCAAAATACCCATTTAGAATCGTTGTAACATCAACATTAATGATATCTCCGTCTTGAAGGATTGCTTTATCCGATGGAATTCCATGACATACCTCATTATTGATTGAAGTGCATACACTTTTAGGAAAGCCCTCATATCCTAAGGTTGCCGGCTGTCCACCGAGCTCCCTGGTCTTTTCATATACAAATTGATTAATTCTGTTCGTGGTCATGCCCACTTGTATCTTCTCTGATATGTAATCAAGAACAGCAGTATTCACTTTACCGCTTTCTCTAATTCCTTCAATTTGAGTCGGCGTTTTCAAAAGCTTTTTGTCAGGAACAATACAGCCTTTTATTTTATACATTCTGATTTGCTCGTCAATATAGCTGTGACAGATTTTATATTTCTTCCCGCTTCCGCACCAGCATAAATCATTTCTTTCTATTTTATCATTCATAGATATCTCCAAACATATTTACTAAAGAGTGTTCGATAACATCTCGGATTTTTCATACCCAGAGAATTGTATCTGTGTTTTACGAAACCGACTTGGTGAATCCCCAAAGCCTTTACAAAACGCTCTGGAAAAAGCCTCATTGGATGAAAATCCATATTTCACCGCAATATCTATAATCCTAGCGCTAGTTTCTCTTAACTCAACAGCCGCCAAAGTCAGTTTTCGCCTCACCACATATTCTTTAAAGGATATCCCTACTGTTTCATGAAATTTTGCGGAACAGTAAAAGGAAGAATACCCAACATAATCAGACATCTTATCAAGTGTCGGCTCCTCGTTCAGATTAGCTTCCACCCAGTCTATCATTCTTTCAATTGTTTTCACCGACACTATAGTTCACTCCTTGTAACGCTATTCTATCAAACTATTGATGAGTATTCTTGATAGAAGTTGCGAATATTGTAACCTTCTTCGTTCATTATATCACAAATTAATTCAAATTATTAATTCTGTTTATTCTCCAGAGCATACCTGAATTCGGAATATATTGATTGATAATATTTGGGTCGCTTATCCCTATCTCCAATACATACATTGCTCCCTCCGGTCCGAAAGTTACATCAACGATTCTTCCAAATCCCGAATCCTCCATAGTCAAGGCCGGAAGTCCTGATTTATTACTGGCAAATGTAATTATTTCTCGGGTGTTTTGATCAATCTTGGATATCTTGTGCCCAATTCCTCTATAGGGAGCGGATGGTCCCATTGTTAATGGGCCAAGGCTTCCAAATTCTGCAATATATAGATCACCGATAGGTCCAAAGCTCTCATTATAGTTGATATCAAATCCCATGATAGATGAATGCGAAGAAAATTCAGCATAAGGCTTTGGTGGAATATTCGGATGTTCTGCCAATAAAAATTCGGGCTGATGTCTTCCCTCCGGCTGAAATCTCGGTAAAGTTACCGGTTCTCCGGCCGAATAATCCGGCCAACCATACCAAACTCCCGGTTCAACATAGTAAATCTCATCCGGAGCATTTGCAATCGGTCTGCTGCCCCTGACATCATAACCACGATTTGCTGCCAGTAGCCTAAACTCTTTGTCAAACTTAATTCTGATCGGATTCCGAAAGCCCCAAGCAACCATTTCAATTTGAGTACCATCCCTGTTCGCTCTTAGAATGCTGCCTGATGCCTTTATCACGCTCCTAACTATTTCATACGTTTCACTGGCAACGCCGTAGGGGCAAAAACCTCCTGTACTTGCTTTTTCCCCATGGACAAAAATGTTATCCGTGATATAATTCTGTCCATTCAGAACAATATTACTCGCCGGAACATCGTGAAGTAAAGGGTGGTCATATACCCAAGGATTATCTGCCCCGACTACCCCTGAATTAGTAGCTGTCCCTAATCCAAAATATATCTTTCCCTCCGGTCCAAAGGCTACATTACTTATTCCAAAATCGCCGTTACAGGGTAAACCGGCGATGATACTCTGCCTGTTTCCATTCGAATGAAGTACAGATATGAAGTTCTTATGAGAAACATATATATTTCCATCCAGATAACTTATCCCGGTGATCGGCAAAGTAAAATTATCAGCTATCGTCTCAAAGCGATTATTGATATAATGTAATACTTTTGGATTGCCTGATGTAACTCCTGAATCCGCAACATATAGATCACCATTATCAGAAAAAACCATATCAATTGGTACATCTAGTCCCGCCGCAACTACTTCAATTTGATATCCGGGTGGAAGATAGATATTCTTTGTATCAATATTTCTGGTGGAAGTACTATTTTGGTTAAATGCCCTGAGTCTATAATTATTTTCAAAAGAATATTTCATATACTACCCTAAATTACGATATTCATTAATACATTTTATTCGCAATATTTATTTCTGCAATTGCCAATATCAAAGATTTCAATAAAATTAACTATAATTTTCCTGTATCGTTGCAAGAAAATACTACTTCTTCCATCAATGAATTTTCATTATCAAAAACTAGCTCGTTCATCTATCAGAAATTGCAGTATCAATGCGTCTTGCCGTTTCGACAAGTATTCACCAATTGAGCAACGAAAGGCGTAACTGAATAGTTTTTGTAAGCCAGATACAGATACATAACACTCTTTAGCCAAGTCATCTAATGTGAATTGCTCACATAGATTCTCTTCTATTACATTAAGAGCTGTAACAAGAATAGATATATCCCGCACACATTTCCCTCTTTTCTTCATTTGATAACGTTATCTATTTCTTATTATATCAAAAAAGCAGGAAGATACTTGATGTTTTGTGTATATTATGACATTGATCCCAGAAAATTAAATAAACATAAAGATCGTATCACATCTAGCGGTCCTTCTTTAATCCGTCTAACTCATGACTCTTAACTTCAACCAATCCTCCACCATTTTGTAATATTTATGATCCGGCTCAGCATTTTCGATGTAAAATTCTAATGTCTGCACATAAATAATCTTCCCATCTACCTCCACCGGTTCAGCATTTCGAAAGAGGAGTTCCTCGGTATCGTCGCCCTGACATTCTCCATAGAACATACATCTAACCTTCATGCCTTCAAACATGGTATCAAAATACTTGAAACCACTGAAACTTTCTTCTGCCTTACCATCCTTACCAAAAAAATTCAATATTTTCTGTTCTTCATTCCATTTGAAGGTTAAACAGATTTTCTCAAGTTTAAATTCCAGTCCATGTGCAAATATCATTGTTTTTCCGTCTACTTTAAACTTAATGCCACTATCATCGAGCCTTTTAGCCAACCTTAACAGGATACCCCAATCCTTTTTCTGTTTCATGTCGTTGATACTAATTCGATATTCATAACTTTTCTTATCCATAGTTAACCCTCCATTAATTTTTGTATTTTCATCATAACAATTAAGGAGACCTTTTTCCTGTTCTGTATGCTTTTGATTTGTCCGCAACGTCGGTTGTTCATCCGATATAATATTATCCCACCCACCACGTATTTCCAGTATGATCTGCATTGGATTAAATTCTTTGATTTTGGGATATGTTCTTCTGATAAAACTTGGTGGAAATCCATGAAATCGTGAAAATGCCTTGGCAAAAGCTTCGGGAGTTTCATATCCATACTTAAATGCAAGCTCAATAATATGTATGTTAGACCTCATAAGTTCTTGTCCCGCAAGCGAAAGCCGCCTGTTTCGCACATATTCCATGATAGTCAAATTGCAAACGCTCTTAAATAAGCTATTCATTGTTGAAATACTCATATAAAATTGAGCTGCAATAATATTTGGTACTAACTCTTCATAAATATCTTCTTCAATATAATCAATGATACGTTGCACGATATCTATAGAAGCACCGTTACTATTACCTTTTTCAAATTTCTTAGCCATGATCTATACCTCCTATATTGGTAACTACATTATATATTAAGAAGCGTTGTTATTCCTGTCTTGAATAAATAAGTTTTGTCAGCTATTGAAAAATATATCAATTACTTTTTACAGTGTTGACGATCACCGAAAATAGAATAGCCCGCCGATAATGACCTCGACGGGCTGTTTTCAACTCTTAATAACAGGTATCCATATTTCGCTTTTATAATCAGATGCGCTTAAATCACCGTTTGAGTACCACTCCACTTCCGGTGCTTCTGCGTGTTCATAACCAGATGTAGGAAACCATTCTGAAAAAATCCGTCCCCATGTTTCTGCCATTGCAGTAGGCATTGGGCCGGTTATTTCAAAAATCGCCCATGTAAGAGATGGTATTTCAAGCTCGCACATCGTTTTAGAACAATCTTTTTTCGTTATGGCAGCAATGTAGTAATCAGTCGTGTTATCTTCATACATACCGCTGTATACACCCACCAACCCATCCCCAAGCCCGGCAATTTGCCCGATTGTTTCCGCCGATGTCTCACTCCACATCTTCCCAATGTTTTCGCCCAAGCCTTCAACATGAGAAAATCTTTGCTTAATACCTACAATTGTATATGAATCTTTTTGCTCAATTCTATAATTCATCTCAACCACTCCTTTTAGTGATAAGGAGAATGTTATACGAGGATACGCCTTTAGGGTGATGCCCTTTTCTCTTGCTTTTGACGGTATAATTCCATGCATTGCAACAAATGCACGAGAAAACGAATCAGGCGAATTATAGCCATACTTCAAAGCAATATCAATTATCTTTTCATTACCATTCTGCAAATCAAAGGCGGCAAGGGTTAAGCGACGTCGCCGTATGTACTCGGATAGCGGTATGCCGATAAGGAAACCAAACATGCGCTGAAAGTGATATTGAGAGCATAATGCTATTTGTGCGATCCTTGAATATTCGATTTCGTTGTCAAGATTACTTTCGATATAATCAATCGCTTGTTTCATGTTTTCCAGAGTATCCATATTATTCTCCTTTCGCATTCAGTATAATATAGGTAAAGGACAAATACCCGACAATTATTGCAAGTATTTGTGGGTTAGAGTGTTAATAAGCTCATAACGAATACTATAAAAATCAACTATATCAACCTCTTAATCCAATACACCAAATGATTTTTGAGATTATATACATAATAAACCGTAAGGAATTACAAGTCAACAACTTTAACCTAGTGAAACTATATCCCATTGCCCAATGGGTGGGCACCTAATGAGTGATAGAATAATAATTCATCGCCTGTGTACCTAAGCACATACTTTGAAAGAAATGCAATTTACTATGCGTATCAAAAATCCTGCATTCATCACTTGTTTCAATTGTGATAAATGCAGGATTAAATATATACTCCATTTTTTATGAAAACCATCCAATATACCAAAACCGGTATATTACTTACTCTTCCCAATTATGCCAAACTTCCTGTACATCATCATCTTCGTCGAGTAAATCAAGGATTCTGTTCATGGACTTAATATCATTTTCATCCTTTAGCTCCACCCAGGTCTGGGGAATCATAGAGACATCCGCCTGTGCCATAGGAAGCTTTATCTTCTCTAGGTTTTCTCTTACGACACTGAAATCATCGGGGTCGGTCAGAATCTCGAAGCTGTCTTCTTCTTCCGAAAAATCCTCTGCTCCGGCATCAAGGACAACCATCATCAGGTCATCAAACTTCATATCGCATTCTTCCTTGTCAATGATGATCTGGCCCTTTCTGTCAAACATAAAGGATACACAGCCCTGAGAACCAACATTTCCGTTACCTTTGGTAAATGCGTTACGGACATTAGCTGCTGTTCTGTTCTTATTATCGGTAAGTGCTTCCACAATGATTGCAATTCCATTCGGACCGTAGCCCTCATAGGTTACGACCTCGTAGTTTACCGAATTGGCATCACCGGCTGCCTTCTTAATGCTTCGATCTATGGTATCATTCGGCATGTTGTTGGCCTTTGCTTTCGCAATGATATCCTTAAGGTGGCTGTTGGCGTTCGGGTCAGCCCCACCTTCCTTAACTGCAACTGCAATTTCACGGCCAAGCTTCGTAAATACTTTTCCCTTAGTTGAGTCGTTTCTTTCTTTCTTATGTTTTATGTTCGCAAATTTAGAATGTCCTGACATAATATAAGTCTCCTTATTCGTTTTGTAGCTTTATGTGCTCCATTATTTTATCATCGTTTTTTCAGTTCGGCAAGTTTAATCTGCATTAATCAGCTTACTTAGCCTCTCCATAACAGCGATTGTCTCTTCCGAAGTTCTGATTGCACACATAACTGTATCATCTCCGGCGATACATCCAACGATGCTACTGATTTGTAGTGCATCCAGCGCGGCGGCTACAGCCATCGCCATTCCCGGAACCGTCTTAACTACCATAATGTTCTGCGCCATATCCATGGATACAAAGCCATCCCTTAATACGCGTGCATATTTCTCACTTAATCCGGCTTCCGTCTTCTGGAGTACGATATATTTTTGCTTTCCACCATCATCAGTAACCTTAGTCAGCTTTAACTCTCTGATATCTCTGGATACGGTTGCCTGTGTTACATTGTACCCATCCTTCATCAGTCTATCCGCCAAATCTTCCTGCGTCTCAATCTCATATTTATTAATAAGTTCAATGATCTTGCTCTGTCTGCTTATCTTCATCATAAACCTCCACCTTGCCGCTGTACGG
>WSSedL1CaDRAFT_10000959_pt1 | contig 18519 bp, 14 predicted proteins | sample WetSurSL1Cattail_FD_9464 | JGI IMG/M metagenome (IMG submission 9464)
TCTCCTGCTTTATCGGCTACCGTCATTCTGATTTCGTTAAATAACTGCGACTCAAGATCGTATATTTTTTCTTCTGCGTGAAGAATTTTATCTTCATACTCTTTTAATTCCGGAGTAATGTACCTTTCCGAGCTTACAAGCGTCTGTTTTCTTATATAATCTTCAGGTATCTTATCTTTGTTTGCATTGCTGATTTCGATATAATAACCGAAGACCTTATTAAAACTAACCTTTAGCGACGATATTCCGGTTCTTTCCCGTTCATCGCGCTGCAAGCTTGCAATCCAGTTTTTACCATTAACTGAAATATCCCGGATGTCGTCTAATTCCGCGCTGTAACCGCCTTTAATTACTCCTCCGTCAATAATACTCACCGGGGGGTATTCCACTATGGCTTCGTCAATCTTGCTTGTAATATCAGCCAGATCAACAAGATTTTCTTTAATCTGTTCTAAAGCGCCGGCTTTTGACTGCTCAAGTAAAGTTTTAATTTTAGGCAGTTTTTTTAACGAAGTTTTTAGCGCCACTATATCGCGCGGGTTAGCTCTGCCAGTGCATATTTTGGAAATCAGTCTCTCTAAATCGCCAATCTCTTTTAGCTCTTCAATAAGTTTGCGTCTCAGGTCTTTTTCTTTCAAAAGTTCTTCAATACTTTCCTGACGTTTTAGAATTGGCTCAAGTTTTCGCAGCGGAGCGGAAATCCATTTTTTTAACAGACGTCCTCCCATAGGGGTTTCAGTTTTATCAAGAATTGAAATCAGAGAGCCTTCTCTGTTTCCATCCTGCATCGAAAAAACAATTTCAAGATTTCTCTTAGTGGAAGAATCGAGCGACATATAATCGGAAGGATTATAAATTGAAACTTTATTCAGATGCGATAGATTTGCTTTTTGAGTTTCCTGAAGATAGTTTAATACTACTCCTGCGGCTGTTGAACCGAGCGGAAGATTTTCAATCCCAAAACCTTTTAGCGTAACGGTTTTGAAATGCATCAACAAAAGTTCTTTTGCATATTCGTAGTTAAAAACCCAATCGTCAACTTTTGTAATTCTGACCGACGGATTTATCTTTTGCATAACCGACGCAATATATTCTTTATCTTTTCGCTGAACCAAAATTTCAGACGGCAGAATAAGGTCTATCTGCTGTTTAATATCATCTGAGGCTACCTGATAAGCGTAAAACTCGCCCGTAGATATATCGCAAAACGAAATACCCGCGCCGTCGTCTTTAATACAAATAGCGAAGAGATAATTATTTTTTTTATAATCTAAAAGCTTATCCGAAAACGCAACGCCGGGAGTAACAACTTCTATTACTTCCCTTCGTACAATTCCCTTTGCAAACTTTGGGTTTTCAGTTTGTTCGCATATAGCCACTCTGTAACCGGCTCTTATAAATTTCGGCAGATAGGTGTCAAGCGCATGATGCGGAAATCCAGCCAACGGCACGCCGTCAGCCGAGCCATTGGAACGTTTTGTTAAAGTTATCCCAAGGACTTTTGAGGCTGTTTTTGCATCTTCATCAAAAGTTTCAAAGAAATCTCCAACTCTGAATAATAAAATCGTATCAGGATGAGTTTCCTTAATCTTGTTATATTGCGCCATTAGGGGAGTTTGCATAATTCACTATAATTAAACCTAAAAGTTAACTTTAAAAGGAGATATTATCAATTTCAAAGTTAATCCGTTTTTTATAACGGATTGTTAGTTAAAAAGAGTTTATCAATTATTTTATTAATTCTTCAAACGGAATATCCGTCAGTTCAAATTTCTGCCATTCGTTAAAATCAAAATGCCACCATTCATCGGGATAAACTTTAAATCCGTGTTTTGTCATTACGTCTCTTAAAGCTTCCCGGTTTTTAATAACGTCTTTGGGAAGATTTTTATATTCCGAGTGAGCCTTTTCGGTAAAGTCGTCAAAATGGGTCGGCATTTTTAACTCCTTTCCCGTCTTGAGGGAAATCAAAGACAAGTCCACTGCGCAGCCTCTGTTATGGCGCGAACCCCTCCAGGGCACGGCAAGAAAAACAGTGTCGTGTAATTTATCAAAAAATCGAACGGTTACGCTATAAGGCCGGTATCCGTCAAATATTTTTATGCCAAGTCCTTTTTTCTTTAGCTCCGCCTGAACTTCTCTTAAAGCTATAGCCGCCGGGAGCCGTAAAAATGCTTTAGCTAAATTATATACGGGCTCTTTGAAGAAATTATCCGAAGTGGCGTAATGAATTTCTAATTTTATAGAAGGAATAAATTTTTCAAGGTCTACTAATAGTTGCGTACTATCTGCGTCAGATAATTTTTTATATTCTTTATAATTATCAACCACAACAAGACCATACTTGTTCTTTACGGCATTTTGCGAATAAATATCAAGCGATAAAAACAAAAAAAGAATTACTATACAAAAATAAAATCGTTTCATTTTTCCGTTCCTTTGTTTAAATTGGTTTAAATTTATTATACATGCTCAAAATTAAACAAAAAAACATTAAGGAGCTTTATGCTGACTAAAGAATATATTGAGTTAGAAGATAAATACGGAGCTCATAACTATCATCCTTTGGATGTTGTAATTGCAAAAGCTAAAGGTATATGGGTTGAAGACGTTGAAGGCAAAAAATACATGGATTGCCTTGCGGCTTATTCCGCTGTAAACCAGGGACACTGTCATCCTCGAATTATTAAAGCGCTTAAAGATCAGGCTGATAAAGTCACATTGACTTCAAGAGCTTTCAGAAATGACCAGCTGCCTCTTTTATATAAAGAATTATGCGACTTAACAGGTTATCAAATGGTTCTCCCCATGAACTCAGGCGCAGAAGCTGTTGAAACAGCTTTAAAAGCCGTTAGAAAATGGGGCTATAAAGTTAAAAATGTCCCAGAATCGAAAGCAGAAATTATCTGTTGCGAAAACAATTTTGCAGGCAGAACAATCAGTTTAATTACTTTTTCTACCGAAGAACAGTACAAGGACGGATTTGGTCCTTTTACTCCAGGTTTTAAAACAGTTCCATTTGGCGACGCAAAAGCTTTAGCCGCAGCCATCACACCAAATACAGTAGGATTTTTAGTAGAGCCAATACAAGGCGAAGGCGGAGTAGTAGTTCCCCCTGACGGCTATTTAAAAGAAGTATCCGATATTTGCAAAAAGAATAACGTTTTATTTGTCACAGATGAAATTCAATCCGGCTTAGGCAGAAGCGGAAAGCTTTTTGCTCATTATTATGAAAACGTCAGACCTGATGTTGTTATCATAGGCAAAGCGCTTTCGGGCGGCATCCTGCCAGTATCTGCTGTTCTTGCCGATAAAGTAGTCCTTGGCTTGTTTAATCCTGGCGATCACGGTTCTACTTTTGGCGGAAGTCCTTTAGCAGCCGCAGTAGCCAGAGAAAGCATTAAAGTTTTAATTGAAGAAAAATTAGTAGAGAACTCTTTTACATTAGGTAAATATTTCAGAGAGCAACTAAGAAATATTAATTCTCCTCATGTTAAAGAAGTGCGCGGCAAGGGATTATTCATTGGAGTTGAATTGCAGCCTGAATCAGGCGGCGCAAGAAGATTCTGCGAAGCTTTAATGGATAAAGGGATTTTATGTAAGGAGACTCATTCTTATGTAATCCGCTTTGCTCCTCCGCTTATTATCACCAAAGAAGAAATTGACTGGGCCGTTGAAAGGATCCGGGAAGTTTTATTAATGGCGTAAGTTTAGTAAAAAAGGGCGTCCCAGACGCCCTTTTTTTTAATTAATTTTAATCCCTAATTTTTCTTCGTAAGCAGTTTTAGTTTCTTCATAAATTCCACGTATCTCTGTTATTTTGACCTCAATATTTTCAATATCGTTTCTCTTTAATGCCGTTTCAATACCAAGAGCCTTTTCTCCCATCTTCTGCGCTCCGGTAGAAAAACTTGCCCCCTTTATCGTATGAGCTTCCGCAATAGCCTTAGAAATTTCATTTATCTTTGAATACTCTTCAAGTCTATCAATTCTTTTTATTGTATCGTTTATATATGTAGAAGCTAAATCAATTTGAAATTCAATATCGCTCAGACTTATGCTGTCGAAATATTCAAAATCGACAATTGCGGCTTCTTTTTTCTTTGCTTCAGGTAATGGCGCATTATCCAAACCTATGCCTAACCATTTATCAAGAACGGATATAAGCGTCTGATAGCTAACAGGCTTAGAAAGATAATCGTTCATACCCGCGGCCATACATTTTTCTTTATCTCCTATCAGGGCATGAGCTGTAATTGCAATAATCGGCATATCCGCTTCATTGCCGTTAAACTCCCTTATTTTCGTCGTAGCTGTCAGACCATCCATTTCAGGCATCTGTATATCCATCAGAATCAAATCATATTTTATCGCCTGAACCGAGTTTATCGCTTCGATACCGTTTGCCACTGCATTTACATTATAACCCGCGTCGGTAAGAAAGCGGGTTAGCACTTTCTGGTTTACCGGATTATCTTCGGCAAGTAAAATATTATATTTATTTCTTGTCTTTTTTAATTCTGCTGAATTTTGCGCTTCAGCCTCCTGGCTAACGCCATGCTGCGCATAGAGTTTATTAAGTTCAGCATAATTGTCAGTATTTTCTTTCACTTTATCCTTTTTCATTTTTACAGTAAAATAAAATGAGCTGCCTTTCCCCTCTTCGCTGTTAACGCCAATTTCGCCCCCCATCATAGCGGCATATTCTTTAGAAATGGCTAAGCCAAGTCCTGTGCCCCCATATTTACGCGTGTGCGAACCGTCAATCTGCGAGAATGGTTTAAACAAGCTGTATGTTTTGTCTTTTGGAATTCCAATCCCTGTATCTTCAATAGTAAAATATATTTTTGAGTTCTCTTCGTCTAAATCTTCCGATTTTATTTTTATTTTAATCCCGCCTTTATCAGTAAATTTAACAGCGTTGCTTAAGAGATTTACTAATATCTGTCTTAACCGCGTAGAATCGCCGATCAATTTTAAATTTGTGTTTTCTGCAATCTCTCGCGAAAGAGCGAGCTTCTTTTCATTCAGCTTAGGAGAAATAACGCCAACTGATTCATCCAGCACATTTAACAAATTAAACTCTGATTCCTGCAAAATAACTTTCCCGGATTCAATTTTAGAGAAATCAAGTATCTCATTAATAATTTCCAATAGCGACTCAGCCGAACTCCGGGCGCTTGAGGCGAACTGCCCAAGCTCAGTTTTGTCTTTATATGATTCTCTTTCGATCAGAGAAAGAAAGCCAATAATTCCGTTCATTGGAGTTCTGATTTCGTGACTCATGTTTGCAAGGAACTGAGTTTTAGTTTCGTTTGCTTCCATAGCTTTCTTTGCAAGAGAATCCGATTTTATTTTTTCTTCCTTTAATTCTTCTTCTATTTTCTTCTTTTTTAATTCCGTAACAGCCTGCGCTGTTATATCCTCTACTGTTCCTTCATAATAGTATTTCTCGTTAGCTTCGGATTTTATCATTTTAGCGGATAAACCAGCAATAATATTATTCCCATCTTTTTTCTTCAGAGCTACCCTGTAATTTTTTACTTCGCCGCTTTCCTTTAGTTTTTCTAAAAACAAACGTCTATCCGATACATTTTTGTATAAGTCGGTCTCAATGTTTATTCCTTTCAGTTCTTCGGCTGAATCATACCCAAGTAATGCCACTAAAGTATTATTAACGGTTAAAAACTTTCCTTCAGGCGTCGACTGATAAATCCCTTCTATAGAATTATTAAATATTGCTTCATATTTTTTTTGAGATAACCGATACCTTAACGTTTGTTTTGATATTTCGCTTCGTAATTTATAGTTAATACTACTACCAATTACCGACACTATGCTTAAAAACATGACAAATAAAACTGATTCAAACATATTCGGAAGCGTATAAATTGAGCCGTCGTTAAGCAAAAGGGCGGCCGCAAAAACTATATTATAGTAGATTGCCACTATTATCTGGTTCTTTAATTCCCAGCTTAAAAATAACGACGCCGTGAATATCATCAGCCCTACAATATTAGAGTTTATTATCAAAGTGCTTGGCAACAGGTAAATCATATATCCGGAAGAAATAATTATTGATAATAATAATATGTGAACAAGTAAAACCGGATTTAGTTTTTTAGAAGAAAACTGAAGAAGGGCTAAGATAGAAAACGCCGTCAATATAGCTAACAGCCTGGTAAAATATACCTGCAAGGACTGTTCGGCATAATGCCTCACTTCAAATACCATAGCAAATAAACCGGATATCAAAATTAGGAAGGCAATTACTTTAAGAGACCTTAACAGCAACTCGTCCGAGACGGCGCTATAGCGTCTCCCATCTTTGCCAGAATAAAGGTCTTCGTCATTATAGACGTAATCAATAACGACCGAATCGTTTTGTGTTTTCATTTATTCAACCTAAAGGCGAACATGATGCAATAGTATCTGTTTTTTAATTTAAGTTTTTTTTACTTAAATTAATTTAATTTTTTATAATAACTTAATCAATTATTGGCATAGTAAAACTAATGACAAATTTTCTTTATAATATAGATTTATCGATTTTTTATTTTTTCAACCATACTTTGTCATGCGGAGTATTAAACCGTTTCTTTTCAACAATTACGGACGTGAACCACTGGTTTATAGCCTATATAATTCTCTGGTGCATTTGTTTTTTCAAAGGCGGGCGCACAGGCAAATTAGCGGCTGTTTCGGTGTTGTTTCTTGTCCTTATCTCTGACCAGATCGGTTACAGAATACTAAAAGAATCCATTGGCAGAATCAGACCCTGTATTGCATTATCGGACGCAATACTGCCCGTTGGCCCTACAGGCTCTTTCTCTTTCCCCTCAAACCATGCTTTGAATAATTTTGCAGTTGCAATATTCTTTACGCGGTTTTATCCTAAACTAAAATGGATTTTATTCAGCGTCGCTTCTTTAGTGGCGTTATCAAGAGTATACCTTGGCCTGCATTATCCTTCCGATATTTTAGGCGGAGCGCTTATCGGCTTAGTTATTGGATATTATTTTGCAGAACTTGTTATCTTTATTGACAAAAAGATGATAAATCCAGAATATAAAAAACTGCCATAATTCAATTTCTAATTCCCTTCTTTTATGTTAAATTTAGATGCATATTTTTGATATTTATGTAAATAACAGAATTATATCAATTTTATAGTTATTAAAAATATGCGTATATCTGATAAAATTACGCACCTAATACGAAGGATGACAGAGTTATAGAGATAGATCCAGGAGACAGGATGTTTTTATCAGATTTCAAAAGGCAGGACACATAAAACCGGAATTTTATAATTTATAGTAAGAAACATTATTTAGTAACAAAAAGGAAATATATGCACGAATTAAACAGAAGAGTTGTAGTAACAGGGATAAGCGCAATTACGCCAATAGGATTAACAGCAGAGACCTTTTGGGAATCATTATTGAACGGCGTAAGCGGCGCCGCAAACATTACAAGCTTCGATACTTCTAAATTAGAAACTAAATTTGCATGCGAACTTAAAGGATTTGATGTTACAAATTATATGGATAAAAAGACAGCCAGACGTTTAGACCCATACGCACAGTATGCAGTGGCTGCCGCTTCATTAGTGTTAAAAGACGCCGGTATTGACCCGGCGACTTTGCCTTCTGAAGAAAAAGAAAGAATTGGAGTAGTATTTGGCAGCGGCATCGGCGGCATACATACTTTTTATCAGCAATCGGTAGTTAACCACACAGAGGGACCGCATAGAGTTTCCCCTTTATTTATCCCTATGCTTATACCTGATATGGGCGCCGGTATGATTTCTATACTCAACGGACTCAGAGGGCCTAACTACTGCGTTGTTTCAGCCTGCGCTACGGCTAATAATAACATTATCGATTCGTTCATGCTGATTAAAAACGGTTTGGCTGAAGCTATGGTTACCGGCGGCAGCGAAGCAAGCATTTGCGAAATTGGAATGGCGGGCTTCAATTCGGCTAAGGCTCTTTCAAAAAGAAACGATTCTCCTGAAACGGCAAGCAGACCTTTTGATCTTACTCGCGACGGTTTTGTTATGGGAGAAGGCGGAGCCGCTTTATACTTAGAAGAATACGAGCACGCTAAAAAACGCGGCGCTAAAATTTACGCTGAATTAGTCGGCGTCGGTTTATCGGCAGACGCTTATCATATTACAGCTCCATGCCCTGACGGAAGCGGAGCTAAGTTATCTATGGAAATGGCTGTTAAAACAGCAGGTATCAAACTTGAAGAAATTGACTATATTAATATGCACGGAACTTCAACAGGATTAGGCGACGCAGCCGAAACTCTTGCTATTAAAAACCTGTTTGGCGAACATGCTTATAAGATGAATTTGTCTTCTTCTAAAAGCATGACTGGTCACTTGTTAGGAGCCGCAGGAGCTGTTGAGGCTATTGCCACTATTCTTTCAATTCAAAATGATATCGTTTCTCCTACTATAAATTTTGAAACTCCTGATCCTGCATGCGACTTGAATTATACATTCAACAAAGCGCAGAAAAGAACTGTAAATTATGGAATGAGTAATGTATTCGGCTTTGGCGGACACAATACTTCGGTTATTTTCAAAAAAATTCAAGACTAATTTGCATTAAAAACTTAAAGCGGCGTCTTTTTATAAAACGCCGCTTTTATTTTAAGGAGCATATTTCATGTCTCAAAAACTTTGTCCTAAAATTATTCTGGAAGGGACCAGACTTACCTTTAAAACTGAAATTGCATTTGAATTGAACCAGCATCCAAGAATTGTAGGTCCCAGAAAATACAGATATCACTCCCCTATTATTTCCGCCGAGTGGTGCGCATTTACTAATTTTCCATGGGGTCGCGGTCTTATTAATTTTGAACCGCAGGAAGAAAACCAGGCCATGGAAACGTATGCTACGTGGGCGAGATTATTTGAATTACAAAGATACTATTCATGGATAATAGACCGCTTTCATCTTTCAACAAAAATGTTCCAGCTCCAAAAATATGGAAAAGAGTATGATTTTAATTGGTTAGAACAACGGTTAAAGGAAGTCGGTTTTCATTTAGTATTCGTTTACCGCAACAGAGATTCTTTTAAAGAAGCGCGGGAAGAGAGACTAAAAGTATCAGGCAACCCTTCGCAATATGACGATATAGACGCTTTCTACCGCGAGCAGGAAACGCTTGGCAGATTAGTTGACGAATCCATTCTGCCAAAGCTTAAAATTGATATTTCCGATAATAACATCCCTGCCGCATTAGAAAACATTGCCGATTGGCTAACTGAAACTGGCGGACTTTATGCCAAATAAAACTAAAGCTCCGTTTTAAATTTTTGGCAGTCTTTCTAAAAATGAACTATTGCTTAGCACAGTATAAGTTTCAGTTTTTCTTAGCTCGTCTAGATTAAAACAGTTCATGTAGCTCATAGCGCTGCGAAGTCCGTCTGAAATGCTGTCTATAACATTCTTAACAGTTCCTTTGTAAGCCACCATAGTCTCTTCGCCTTCAATAAACTCATTCTTCATTTTTACTCCAAATGAGGCCGAACCGCGATACTTTTTCCAAAGCTGACCGTTATATTTAATTACTTCGCCAGGAGTTTCTTTTGTGCCTGAAAGCATTCTTCCAAGCATAACGGCGTCTGCGCCCAGCGATATTGCTTTCGCTACGTCGCCTGGACTTTTTATACCTCCGTCGGCAATTACTTTTATATTTAGATTATTTGAATTTCGCGCAAATAAAACGTCCAACAAAGAAGAAACCTGCCCCAACCCGATGCCTGTCTGAATAGAAGTAGTACAAACGCTTCCGCTTCCTATGCCCACTCTTACGGCGTCTGCGCCTGCGTTTTCAAGCAGCTGTAACGTTGAGCCATGCGCCACGTTGCCGACAATAATTTTTACTCCGTATTTCTTTTTGACATATTCTGTTTTGTCTAATACCGCTTTATTATTTGCGTTTGCGGTATCAATACAGATAACATAATTTTGCTCGGCAAGTTTTTCAATTATATCGTCTCCAGTTGTAAGAGCTATCGAAACGCCTCTTATCTGGTTTTTATTTTCTCCGCTATTTATCACTTCGTCAAGCGAAGAATCAAATCTGTTAAGTATTCCAAGACACCCAAGATCAGTTAATTCTTTTGCCATCTTAAAACCAGTAACCGTATCCATTGGGCTCGAAAGTACCGGCAAAGAAAGATCCAAACCCAGGAAAGAACAATTTGTAACCGCTTCTGTGCGCGATCTTATCCTTGAGACTTCTGTTGGAATAAGGCTTACATCGTCATAAGTAAGCGATTGGTTGTATTCATTTAATTCTTTTTTTGTGTAGACTCGCATCGTATTAGCCTCTTTTTACTTTTATAATAATTCTTCCATTTGATCTAAACAATAGTTCATCTTCGTAATAACGGCGGTAAACGGCTCTGTAGTAGTCATATCGACTCCGGTTCTTTTTAAGATATTGATAGAGTAGTCGGAACTTCCTGATTTCAGAAATTCAAGATATTTCTCTACAGCCGAACTTCCTTCATTTTTAATTTTCTGGACAAGAGCTTCTGAAGCCGCAAAACCAGTAGCGTACTGATACACATAATAATTATAATAAAAATGCGGAATTCTCGCCCACGTATACTCTTCCTCTTTATCTACTATCATTTCGTTTCCCCAGTATTTTTGATAGAGGTCACGGTACAAATTAGAAAACGATTCCGGAGTAAGTCCTTCGCCGTTTTCAGCTTTTTTGTAAACCTCCTGCTCAAACTCAGCAAACATTGTCTGGCGGTAAAATGTAGTAGTGATATTATTCAGATATTTTTCAAGCAAAGCAAGTTTTACATAACTAGAGCTTGCCGTATTAATAAGATGATCTAATAAAAGCGATTCGTTAAACGTAGACGCTATTTCAGCAAGAAAGATTGAATAGTTTGCATATACATACGGCTGATTTAAGCCCGTGTAATACGAATGCATATTATGACCAATTTCATGCGTTAAAGTAAAAACGTCGTTCAGCAGATCAGTCCAGTTTAACAGCACATACGGATGCACTCCAAAGGTTGTGCCGGACGAATACGCTCCGCTTCTTTTATTCGGGGTTTCATATACGTCAAGCCATCTATTATCAAAAGCTGATTGAATAGAGCTGCAATAGTCTTTTCCCATACATTCCAATGAATCTAAAACTATTTTTTTTCCTTTTTCAAATTTGTATTCCGGGTTGAATGAGAACAAACTGACATAGCTATCATAAGGATGCAGTTCTTTAAGTTTAAGCATTTTCTTTTTTAGAGTAGTCCATCTATGCATTGGGGCAAAATTACCGTTCACTGCATTTACAAGATTATCATAAACAGCTACAGGAATATTGTTATTTGAAAGAGCCGCTTCGCGAGCCGAATTAAATTTTCTTGCGCGAGCATTAAAAATATTAGATTTTAGGGCTCCATTTAACAACGCGGCAAATGTATTTGAAAAATTCATGAATGAAGAATAGTAATTTTTATAAACCTCTTCTCTAAATTTTCTATCAGGCGTATACAATGCCGAATAAAACCTTGCATGTGAAACTTCATAATCATTATTTCCTGCGTCTTTTGCCGCAGGAAACTTCATATCGGCGTTTGTTAACAGACTGAAAACATTATATGGCACGTCTCTCACTTCCGAAGCGAGCGCTAATATTTCTTCCTGTTCTTTGCTTAGCGTATGCTCGGCCGCTCTGAATAAATCGTCAAAATAATGTTCGTATAATTTTAATTCCGGCTTATCAGCATACATTTTAGAAATGCCTTCGCGCGTAATAGCAAGTATTTCCGGACGAATAAACGAGTTCGCCGCCATTACTTTTGTATAAAGAATTTTTATTTTTCCGTCAAGTTCCATCTGTTTTGTATTTTTAAGATCAAGGTCTTTTGAAAGCGACGCGTAGAGGCAAAGCCTTTCTAACTTAATGCCCACCTCATCGTCAAACTTTAAGCAATCATGCAAAGCCTCCGAAGATTTACTAAGCGTCCCTTCATATTTTTTATATTCCGAGCTTTTCTTTTCAACCCAGATAAAATCTTCATTCCAGAGCTTTTCATCGGAATAAATATCCTTCAAATTCCATTTATATTTTTCTTCTATCTGGTCTCTTGCAGGCAGCTTTCCGCCATTAGCCAGGTTAGGTTCAGGTTCATAAAAATTTTTAAGTCTATTTTCAGTATACATCAATTCTCCAAACAATAATAAATTTCAATAAATTATTTTTTCGCCCATTCTTTTAAAAAAGCCAATACTTTCCCTTTGTCATGATGATCGCCGGATTCCAGTTCGCCTGTATCTTTCGATTTTAATAACGCGCCTTTTTTATCCAAAATAAATATATGCGGGTAGCCCGTTATTTTGGGATATTTAGAAAGGAACTTTTCATTTTTATTTTCTTTACTGTAATTAACTTTCATAACAACAAAATGTTTATGCATATATTTTGCTGCATCGCTGTTTTCTTCAAAAAATTTATCAAGTTTACGGCACCATATGCACCATTCGCCGCCAACATCTATCAATATTTTTTTATTGCTATGCCTGGCTTCATTAATCGCTTTTGCAAGATCAGATTCCGGATCGCGCGTAACGTCAAACCTGCCTGCTGATTTTGTTCCTGAGCTGTCTTTATTTTGCGAATACGACGCGCTTACGCCCAATAAAAACAGAGCTAACACAAATAATGTTATTTTTTTCATTTATCGCCCTTAACATATATTTTAAATAAAATTATATTTTCTTTAGAATAATAAGTTTCTTAATTTTTATAGATGTAATTTAATTTTTTTAATTATATATAAAAATCCAAATGAAGAAACAGTTAAAATATAACGTTGTGCCGCAAATATCATCTATACAGGATATGTTGTTAAAATCCGCAGAAAAGTTCGGTTCCAGATCTGCTTTAACCGATTTGAGCAATACTCCGATAAATACGTTAACATACAATCAGCTACTTAGCGCCGTTTTGAAATTTGGAAACGCCTTAAGCAAACTTGGCCTTAAAGAAAAGACGCATGTAGCCGTTATAAGCGAAAATCGCGTTCAATGGTGCATCAGCTACCTTACATGTATGTGTTTCAATTTAGTCGTAGTCCCTATAGATAAGAATCTTCATTTGAATGAGATATTAAATATCATATATGAATCCGATTCCGAAGCGATTATATTTTCCGAACAACTGGAATCGACTCTTCGGGAAAAAGCCTCAGTATTAAAAAAATTAAAATACTATATAAGCATGGATTTGAAAGAAAAAACTGACGGTTTTTTCTCCATGCCGGAATTGATAAAAAATAATGAAGAACGCGCAATTAAAAAGCTTCCAAAAATAAAGCCTGACGAATTAGCAGAAATTATTTTCACATCCGGCTCGCTCGGCAGAGCAAAAGGCGTTATGCTTAGCCAGGCTAATATTTCGGCTAACTTAGTGAGCATGGTTTCGATGTTTTTAATTACGCCGGAAGATAGATTCCTTTCAGTACTTCCCATTCATCATACATACGAATGCACTTGCGGGTTTCTGTGCCCTATTTATGCGGGTTCAAGCGTTTTCTATGCACGCTCGTTACGGACTATAACTGACGATCTTCAAAATGTTCAGGCAACTATGATGTTAGGAGTTCCTTTATTGTTCGACAAAATGTTCAAGCGCGTCTACAAAACAATAAAGGAAGACAAAGTAAAGTCGTTGATTATTCCTCCACTGATAAAAGCCAGCAATGTGTTTGAACTTTTTGGATGGAAAAATTTTAAGAAAACTATTTTCAAAGAACTGCATAATAAATTTGGCGGAAGCATTAGAGCCTTTATTGCAGGCGGAGCAGCTCCGGATCCGGAAGTAGCAAAGGGTTTACGCGAACTTGGATTTAATTTCAGGCAGGGCTACGGCTTAACTGAAACTTCACCAATTATCGCTCTAAATCAGTTCGATAATTTTAAAGATAACGCCGCCGGTTTTCCTTTGCCAAATGTAGAAATAGTTATTAATAAACCGGACGCCGAAGGCGTAGGCGAAATATTTGCCAAAGGCAAAAATGTGATGATAGGCTACTACAACAATGAACAGATGACTAAAGAGGCCTTTGAAGACGGATGGTTTAAGACCGGAGACATTGGTTATTTTGACGATGAAGGATTTTTACATGTCAGCGGCAGAAAGAAAAATGTTATCATTGCCAAGAACGGCAAAAATGTTTTTCCTGAAGAAATTGAAGATATGCTTATTAAAAGTCCATATGTTTTGGAAACCATTGTTTACGGCGAAAAAGATCCAAAACAGGATGAGATCATTGCAGCCCAGATTGTAGTAGACGCTGAAACTTTTATTGAGTATTCTGAAGCAAAAAAAGTAAAAATCACAAATGAATTAATCAATCAGATTATAGCTGAAGAAGTTAAGAAAACTAACAGCCAGCTTTCGTCCTACAAACAGATTAAAAAATTCTATATTCGCGAGCGCGAATTTGAAAAGACTACTACGCAAAAAGTAAAAAGATATTTATTTAAACCGGACGAAAACCAGCAGTGATAATATATCATAACATGTTATTTTAATTGCTTGGTAAGGACTTTATCAATCCTACGGCCGTCCATATCCACTACTTCAAAATAGTATGTATCCCAAATAAAATGTTCTCCTGTAGATGGAATTCTGCCAAGCCGCTTCATAATAAAACCTGCAAGCGTGTCATAATCTTTTCGCTCTTCATCAGGCAAAAAAGAGATTTGAAACAACTCTTTAAAATCACTGATGGCGAGCATGCCGTCAAGCAGATAAGATCCGTCTTCTCTTTTTACAATCGAAGGATCTTCTTCACGCCCATAAGCCGGAATTTCGCCGACAATCGCTTCAACTATATCGTTCAATGTTAACAGCCCTACAAGGCTTCCGTATTCGTCGACAATAAAAGCTATATGTTTTTTAGTCGCCTTAAACAGTTCAAGCAGTTTTAACGCTTTTGCGCTTTCGGCTACATACACAGGCTGAATCAGAAATTGTTTTAACTCCTGCGCAGAAGTAATCCTGTCTAACGGAAGAATATCTTTAACTCTTATTATTCCTAAAACATTATCCAGCGAACCGTCGCATAGAGGGAAGCGCGAATATTTGGTTTCATAGATCGTACTAAAAATTTCATCAACAGATTCGTTTATATCAAGCCATGCAATCTTTGTGCGGGGAGTCATCAGCACATTAATTTTATAATCGCTCAAACTCAAAACTCCCTCAACCATATTTTTTTCTGACGATTCGAATACCCCTTCGCGGGTTCCGTGTTCAATAAGCACTTTAATTTCGTCTTCCGTAATAGTCGGTTCTTTTGAAGGCTTCAATCTGATCAGCTTTATTATCAAGTCAGTCGAGCGGCTTAGAAAATATACAAACGGCATTCCAATTATAGAAAGCGTTTTCATAATTGTAGCCGCATAGCGCGAAAGTTTAACAGGGTTGTTGAGCGCAATTCGTTTAGGAACAAGCTCCCCAATTATTAGGTTTAAATATGTGATAGAAACCACGACAATGATAAAGCTTACTTCTTTACCGTAGCTTCCAAAATAACCGTAATAATTTAATACGCCTTCAAGCGAGTCAGCCAGGGTAACGCCGCTATAGGCCCCTGCAAATATGCCTATAAGGGTAATGCCAAACTGCGTAGCCGATAAAAACTTATTAGGATGGTTTGCAAGATCTAAAGCAAGCTTAGCTTTTTTATCCCCCTTTTTTACTAAATTTTGCAGCCGCGTTTTGCTTACTGAAATTATTGCGGTTTCTGACATCGCTAAAATTCCATTCACTAAAGTCAAAGCTAATATTATCAATATTTCATTTTGAGCGCTCATTATTTACAGGCCTTCGGTAAGAGCCGTTATAATAGCCGCTCGTTCAGGATACCGACTTAGTAACTCTTCCCGTTTTGCTAATTCAAAATCATCGAAATCAAAGCCGGGCGCTACTGTGCAGCCAATTAGCGAGTATGAAGTTTTGTCGTTTACCTCGGCTCCAAACCAGCAATTTTTGGGCGCTACAATTTGAAAACTTTCGTCGTTTTCAATATCCCGGCCAAGTATTTTTTTTTCATAACCGCCGCGCTCATCTATTATATGAATAGTTACGGAGGCGCCGTCATAAAAATGCCAAAGCTCATCAGATTTAATTCTGTGAAAATGAGAGAGTTCTTCTTTTTCTAACAGAAAGTATATAGATGTTGATATTGAACGCTCGCCGCTAAATCCATCCGGCAAAGCCTCTTTTTTTATATTATCTTCGGAACGATATACTTCTGAAAAATATCCTCCTTCCGGATGTTTTTTTAATTTTAGTTTTTCAATATAGTCTTCAGCCGTTTTAGCCATAATACCTGCTTTGTTAATTTTACCATTAAAATAATATTAAAGCCGCTTATATATAAGAGCTTTATCCGTCCCTATTTTAGTTATATTTTTTACAATTGTTAAATAGCATAATATAAAATACAGAAATTGAGCTCCAAAATAAACGGGAATCTAATTTATAAGGGACAACTGTCTTCATTCAAAATGTCAGCTAACGTATTCTTTAATATATGAATATTTATTATAAGACTCATAATTGTTATCTTGCATATATACTTATTTAATAATTCAGTCATAAACCACAACAGGATAAAAAATGTACGAAGAGGAATTGAAAACGCTTAGCGAATATGATATAAGAATAAACAATTTAAGAGGTTATCTTTAAATTAGACGAGAAGGACGCTAAGATAAAGGAATTGCAGGCTCAAACAGAAGACAGCGCTTTTTGGAACGATCAGCTATCGGCGCAAAAAATTCTTCAGGAAATAAAGAGCCTTCAAAACTGGACTGTTTTATGGCAAGAGACAAAGGACAAAGCTACCATCCTAAAAGAACTAATTGAACTTGCTGAAAGCGAAAATGAAGAATCATTTGTTGAAGAAGTTAATAATGAATTAGTTAAACTGAACTCCGCAATTGAAGACGTTGAGTTTAAAAATATGCTCAGCGGCAAGGACGATAATAAAAACAGCATTCTTACAATTCATTCAGGCGCCGGAGGCACAGAGGCGCAGGATTGGGCTGAAATGCTAATGCGTATGTATCTTCGTTACGGAGAACAAAATAATTTCAACATGAAAATTGTAGATATTTTAGAAGGCGATGGAGCCGGAATTAAAAGCGCTACTATTCAGGTTGAAGGCGAATATGCTTACGGTTATCTTAAAGCTGAAAATGGCGTGCATAGATTGGTAAGAATATCTCCGTTCGATTCAAATAAAAGGAGACACACGTCGTTTGCATCAGTTTTTGTTATTCCCGAAGTTGACGACACTATTGAGATTGATATTAATCCCGCTGACTTAAGAATAGACACTTATCGTTCAGGCGGCAAAGGCGGACAGAACGTAAACAAAGTTGAAACAGCCGTTAGAATAACCCACATTCCTTCAGGCGTTGTCGCTGCATGCCAGAGCGAACGCTCGCAGATACAGAACAGAACGAACGCTTATAAACTGCTGAAATCTAAATTATATCAGATTGAAATAGAAAAGCAGGAAGCTGAGCTGAATGAAGTTGAAAAAACTAAAATGAAAATTGAATGGGGCAGCCAGATTCGGTCTTATGTTTTTCATCCTTATAACATGGTAAAAGACCATCGGACTAATGTTGAAACTTCTGACACGCAGGGCGTAATGAACGGCGACCTTAATAATTTTATAAAAGCGTTCCTCCTAAAGTTTGGACAAAATTTTTAAACATTAAATACTTAACATTGCAATATGAAAAATTTCACGGAATATCTTTGGTTTAATACTAAAAATCAGAGAGATTATATTAACATAACTCCCGAAATTGAAAGAATACTTCACAAAAGCGGAATTAAAGACGGCATGATCTTAATTTCAGCTATGCATATTACAGCCGGAGTATATGTAAACGACGCAGAAAGCGGTTTAATACAGGATATAGACGAATGGTTAGAAAAACTTGCGCCCTTTAACGCGCATTACAAACATCACCGCACTGGCGAAGATAACGGCGACGCTCATCTTAAAAGCCTGTTAATACATCACGAGGTTATTGTCCCGGTTACTGAAGCGAAACTTGATTTCGGTCCCTGGCAGCAGATATATTACGCTGAATTTGACGGTCAAAGAAAAAAACGAGTAATCGTAAAAGTTATGGGCGAATAATATTTATATGCGTAAAAGAAATCAATTAAGGCGATTGTTTGAGCTATTTACCGCAGGCTTGAACTTTAAAGACTTTGAGCGTCTGATAAAAAAAGACGCTCCGGAAGTTTTAGATTTCTATATGCAGAAGATTTCCAAGCCGGAAAAAAAACGCAGCAAGCCTATTAGTTATATAGTTTTTATTCGAGAACTCTTTGTCGCTTTTCTTACCAAGCTAGCCCCAGTAAGACGTATATTCTACGCTCTTACGCTTGTCTTGTTTATTGGCGGGTATCTAAATGACGATTCGGGCAATA
>WSSedL1CaDRAFT_10000960_pt1 | contig 18512 bp, 15 predicted proteins | sample WetSurSL1Cattail_FD_9464 | JGI IMG/M metagenome (IMG submission 9464)
TCCCCTGACATGAATACTATTCTTAATAAAACGATGCAGAATAAAAATATAGGCGGGGCGGCTTCGTTTAGCCCTAATGAACTGGCAAGTCTCATATTCATATCGGTAATTGGATTGCTCCTTATAATTTGGACGATATTTTTAATGTACAAGGCGTACAGCGTATCGTGTAATTTAAATAAAGCAAAAGGAATTGTTTCGTTTGCGTGCGGGCTGATAATTGCAGAAATTTTATCAAAAATATTACTAAAAATATTCGCATTTGTCTAGGTATGTTTAATCAAGTCAAACAGGTTTAAGAATAATTATTTATTAAAAAAAGCAGTAAACAATCATGAAAAAATACATTTTAATCCCGGTCTTTATTCTTTTAGCGTTTTTTAGAGTTAACGCGGAAGAAGTTTCAATAGTAGTTAACGGATGTAAAATTATAGGAACGTTAGAAGTTCCTAAAGCAGACCATCCTATCGACGTTGCGCTTATAATATCGGGCTCCGGACCTACTGATAGAAACGGAAATGTTCAGATGATTCCAGCGATGAATAACAACTCCTTAAAAATGGTTTCAGAGCTGCTTTATAAAAATGACGTTGCGTCTTTGCGATATGATAAAAGAGGAATTGGCGCAAGCGATAAAGTTAACGAAGCGGAATTAACGTTTGACATGTACGTTAACGACGCAGTCGAATGGGCTAAGCTTCTAAAAAAAGATAAACGTTTTTCGGGTGTTATCATAATTGGGCATAGCGAAGGATCGCTAATTGGAATGATAGCGGCTGAAAGGATTGATATAAAAAAATATGTCTCCCTGTGCGGTTCGGGCGAGCTTATTTCCAAAACGATAATTAAGCAAATAACGGATAGCAAAGCTCCGCAGGAAATTATAAATAACTGCACAGTAATAATGGATAGTTTGAAAGCAGGCAACTTAGTAAAAAATGTCGATCCGAAATTATTTAATCTGTTTCGTCCCAGTATTCAGCCATATATGATTTCCTGGATGAAGTACGATCCCTGCAAAGAAATTTCTAAATTAACAGCGCCAATATTAATAATTGGCGGGACGACCGATTTACAAATAGACGTAAAAAATGCAGAAGCGCTTTCAAAGTCAAATCCTAAATCCAAATTAAAAATAATAGAAAACATGAACCACATTTTAAAAAATGTTCCGACTATTGAAAGAAAAGCTAACATACAAAGCTATTACGTTCCGGATTTAGCTTTATCGGAAGCTCTATCTAAAACTCTGATAGAGTTTATCAAGTAGAATAAGTAATATCTCTATACTGTGCTGCTTGCTTAATTAATATAATTTTTAATTACAGAACGTGAAATGAATCCTTATATCATAGCTGGAATCACAGTAAGCCTCCTGCTTTTTGCAGTGTACTCTTATTATAAAACGTTGGTTGCTAGGGCATGGAAGAAGCCGGTTGAAGAGGAGCCAAAAGCCTGGTGGAAATATTTGATTTATTATGACCCCGCTGATCCCAGAACCATTGTTCCTAAAAGAATTGGAATTGGCGTTACTTTGAATTTTGCAAGACCCTTTGCGAAAGTTTTTGCGGCAGCGCTGATAATTTTAATTATTTATCATTTACTCGTATCGGTAATTAAACATTTTACGTAGAGACGTCCCGATTAATAGGGACGTCTCTACAATCAAAACAATTTTGGGTAAAAATGGATTTTGCGTTATGCCAAAATTATTTCATTGGCTGGCGGATAATGGTTTTTAATTTTTCCGGCTTGGCTTTACGCGGATCGCCAAGATAAATTTCGTGATGAATGCCGCGCAAAGAACGCCCTGACTCTTTAATAAAATCGTGCAGTTTTTGAACTGTAGGTCCTTCCGTTGCGTAAGGCCCTATATGCATAATCTGGGCGGAAAGTCCCTCATGAAATTTTTCAAATCTTACTTTTTCAAACGAAACGCCTTTTTTCTTTTCAACTTCGTCTTTTGCTTTTTTGTATAAATCCTTAGTAATAAAATCCGGCTGCAAAATCATAAGAGCCCATTTCCAGAGATCTTTATTATCCATGTCAAAACAATTCATATCGTCTGTCCACCAGAGTCCCTCAAGCGCCATAACGGAATAGTCGGGGCCAAGATTTTGTTTTTTTATCATAAACTTTAGCGTGTATGATAATCCGTATAACAGACCGGTAGCTTCCTGAAAAACAGGAGAATTGTTTGGGTCGCCTTCGCCGTCAACCATAAAATAATTCAGTTCAGGGACGACTATTTCCGAGGCTTCTTTTGCCGAAGCGGTAAAGAGAGATTTGTATTCTTTTTTTAGATCTAATTTATCCATGTTAATATTCCTTATAATGGTTTGACTGGTATACAGGCCTGAAGAACAAATTTCCGCTCCGGGTCTTTATTCGGGTCATTTAAATATATTTCATAAGCGGGAGCTTCAGCCGGTAAGCATCCGCAAGCTGGCAGGTGAACGCTAATTAGCTCGTCATAAAATGCTGAAAGTTCCTCCTGCTTTCCATTGAACTGCGCGACTAAACATTTCTGTTCCGGAATATCCGTAATTCCAATTTCTTTTTCCGGCAAAACATTTTCGGGGACTGTAATGCATGCGTTATACCTGCACTTATCATCAGGCGTTATTCCCGGGCAGTCTAGCGATACTCCGACAAACTTAGTGTTCCTGCTAATTAAACCGCGCGGGAAACCCCACCGGCAAAGCTTTTCAAATGCGCGCCCTATTTTGCTATTATAGCCTTCATAAGTCGCAATAAATGCAACATGTAGTTTTGGCATTAGCTTAATTTCAACTTCCATAATAGTCTCTTCAAAATTTCTAATATTATTTACGTCATAAACATAGTTCTCTGGCGTAAAAATATCTTGCGCTTTCTTGCTTTCATTTTTGCAAATCTTGCTATTTATATATTCTGCGTATCCGCCGTTGCGCCATTGGGTTGCGCTATAGCCAAAGTGATTTTTAAATGCGCGGGCAAAGGCTGATGAAGAACTGAATCCGCATTTTAAAGCGACTTCAGTAATAGAATCGCTATCTGAAATTGATAAACAGTTAGCTGCTCTTTCTAATCGCAGCCGGTTGACATAATCGTTGGGAGTTTCGCCAATAAAGGCGTGAAAAATTCTATGGAAATGAAACGGAGAAAAGCAGGATACGTCAGACAATGCGTCTAACGCAAGATTTTCTGCCAGATTGTTGTTTATGTATTCTAATACGCGGTGAATTCTATTTAAATATTCCTGACGCGACGTTTCTTTGCGCTGATTCATGTTTCTAAAGCTTTTATTTTTAATTAATATTCTTCAAGTATAAGAAATTTAACATTTTGATTGCTAAATTAAACGCGTAAAAAAAAGTCTTAGGCGCTTTTGCGCAAATTATTCAAATTGTAGCAGGAACGGAAATGAAAAAAATAATTATTCTTTGCTTAGCAGCTCTTGGTTTTACTTACAGTCAAAACGTTAAAATAATAGCTCACAGAGGGGCTTCGTCGCTTGCGCCAGAAAATACAGCTTCGGCGTGGAAGAAAGCAATAGAGATTGGCGCAGATTATTTTGAGTTAGACGTGCAAATGTCAGCGGACGACTCGTTAATGATAATGCACGACGGCAAAGTTGACCGCACTACAAACGGGAAAGGCAGGTTGAATTCGTTTACATACGAACAGCTCCGCGCGCTTGACGCAGGCTCAAAGTTTGACGCTCGCTTTGCGGGAGAGAAAATTCCAACTCTTTCTGAAGCTATGCAGACCGCCAAATTTAGCTCTAACAATATTGGCGTAGTGGTTGAGATAAAAGACGCAAACCGCGCTATAGTGAAAAAAACTATAGAGATGATTAAAAAATGGGATATGCAAAAAAGAGTAATTGTTTCTGATTTTAACTTTGCACAAATGGCGGAAGCAAGAAAAACTGATACTTCCCTTTCTGTGCAGTTATTTGGCGGGATAAAAGAAGCTGATATTGACAGTATAGCAGCAATTAATGGCAAGTGGGTTGGCAGCAGCGGGTCTTTTAATAAAAATATTATTGGCTATGCGCATTCAAAAAATATCAGTTTTAACTGCTGGACTATCAACAAGGCAGAGGATATGAAAATGTTAATTGATTTGGGCGTAGACGCAATTACAACTAACTATCCTCAGTTATTAAAAAATGTTTTAGGGAAGAAATAATAATTTATTTCCAACTGGCTTCTTAACCTGCAAGGCAAGCCGAAGGCAGCCCTTGCAGGTTGGAGCTAATGCTTCCTTAATACAAAATCTATTGAGTATTTAAGGTAAATCTATATACCCGGTAAATATGATGGTTCAATTCCGTTTTGACCACAAAGGGTAATCTGTCGATTACCTTGGAGTTAGCAAAGCGTGAAAAAAGGAAGGGCGTATTTTATAACGTCTCTTGTAAAGTAAAGGCGCGGCTCTGACTGAAACGCAAAAAAATTAAACTAAAAATGCAGAATAACTTGAAAGTGTTGTCAATCTTTTAGCACATAAATTCTTTACAATTGTATTCTATTTCTAAAAGATTAAACTTGCCGTAACAAAATTCTCCTTCTGGCTTATGCCATATCGCCTCGCCATACGAAGCGGTTTTTCTTCCGTTGTTTTCTTTATAATTCTTTACAGGAGTTGTCCATTCATAATTATTATAAATCTTTCCATCGGCTGTTTCGTATCTGTCAAATGAAGAAAAATTTATAAGCTCGCCTTTATTGTTAAAAAAAAGAATGGCGGCTATTGTATTTCCCTGATTTGTGAATTTCGCTTTAACTTTAAGAGAGTCGATAGTCTCCCATTCAATGTTTTTATCAATCAGACTTGCGGGAGCAAAAAAGCACATGTCGTTAAACATTGTTACTGTCTCTGATTTGTTCATTTTAATTCCCTTCGCGTCGGCTACCTGAAAGAGAGACGCAATCTTTATTTGCATAGTTGCGTTTTGCCCAGAATATAAATGTAATCCATCGAAAGGAATTCCGTACATTTTTGATTTGATATAAAACGCCCTTGTCGGATTATCGAAAAAATTATACTGAACTGAATGAAAATCTAAAAAGTTAGAGCCTGCGCTAGGTTTTATTCCTCCCTGGAAAACGGCTCTGAAGTTTTGTAGTTTTTCTTTGCCTATAGCTCCTGAGTAAATTATATATTTTTGAACCGGCGATGGAAGGCAACTTATTTCTTCTTCTTTTAATATTACATTAGCAGAGGAGCGCTTTAGTCCTTTTCCTACTTCAAACTTAAATACATTTTTATAACTTGTCGGCAAATTGTTTGCGTAAAAAGCAATTAATGGAATGAGCAAAATAAAATTTACTATAGTCCCATATTTCGCGCCGTCCCAAGAATATATTATCAGTATTTGCGAAATTATAAATGCTAATGCTCCAGTTATCGGCCAGGATTCTTTCCCAAAAGAAAAAAGAAGCGCTGCCGTTACAAAAAGAATTGCCGTGAGCAACCATAATAGACCGATTGGTTTTGGTATGGTTTGCGTTAACTGATCTACTTGAGCCAGATTAAATGCTTTTGTAAATCCTAAAAGATGTATTAAGCCATGAATGACAATTATAAATGCTAGAAATATTCTCATTATAATTCTTTATGCTTTGTGCAGACAGATTTAAATTCTATTATGCGAATTGAAAAATAGGGCATTGTATCAGCAGCGCTTTATGCCTGTTTACATTTATTAAAAACAACACATTAAAAGTACTAAAAAATAAATTGTTCTATCGCAAAAATAAAGAGTATCCCAGCATATTATTTTTTTACTAATAAAACTATTTTTAGATTATGAATGTTTTTAATTGTATAAATAACTCTAAATTATGGAAAACATGAAAATAGCGATAATATCCGGATCTTCGAGGAGCAACCGCGAAGGGAAAAAAATATCTTTATTTATAGAAAAATTAGCAAGCGCAAAAGGCTGGCAAACTACAGTATTGGATCCCTGGGCGATAGACTTTCCTCTGTTAGATAAAACTTACGAGGAGATGGAAAATCCAGAGAAAAAATTTACTTCAGTTCACGATACGCTTTCTGACGCTGACGGTTTTATTTTATTGGCCGCCGAGTATAACCACAGCATTCCTCCGGCGCTTAAAAACCTGCTCGACTATTACAGAACGGAGTACTTTTTTAAACCGAGCGCAATTGTCTGTTATTCAACCGGACCGTTTGGGGGAATAAGGGCGGGCGAACACTTAAGAAGCATCTGTTCTTCTCTTGGGATGCCGGCAATTACAACAATGCTGCCAATTTCAAAAGTAAAAGAAAGTTTTAACGAGGACGGCGCCTCTATCGGAGGCGTTTATGAAAGAAGAGCCTCTAAGTTTTTCAATGAATTTGAATGGTACTTAGAGGCTCTTAAAAATCAGCGGACTAAAGGAGTTCCGTATTAGCGGAGCAGTATCATTTTTTTAGTAGAAATGGCGCCGCCTGCCTGTAGTCTGTAAAAATAAACTCCGCTTGAGAGAGTTGAATTAGTCATTGATTTAGCGTTAAACTCAACCGAATAAAAGCCGGCTGGTTTTTCGTCGTCAACCAAAACTGAAACTTCTCTGCCCAAAAGGTCGTATACTTTTAAACTTACTCTGGAAGTTTTTTCCAGCTGATAGTTAATTATCGTAGTTGGATTAAACGGATTAGGATAATTCTGGCTAAGGTTGAACTTGGTTGGAGTAACAGCCTTGCTATTATTTACATCCGTAACAATTGACTTCTGATATTTGGCTCTGGCTTTTGCCACTGCTGTTCTTAAATCGGCAACGCTGTATCCTCCCGCAATAGCAAAGGCTACGTCGGTTGATCCGCCGACAGGGATGCTAAAAGCGCCTGCCGAAACGACCTCGGAAATATCGCCGGGGCCTGCGCCTGCTTTGCCTATGCCGCTAGATAAAGCTTTCCATTTTTCCTGATCTGAAAAGCCGTCGTAGATTGAAAATCCGCCGTCTGAACCGTCGTTAAGCAGCCCCCAATAACCATAGTTAGTCGAAGAAATTAACGCGGTTGCAATGTACTCGTTTGGAGTTCCGCCTGGATGATATACATATCCAAATTTACCGGCTGTGTCATACGCAGTGGAATCTCCTTTCCCGGTTGCGGCAATCATATCAAAATCCATAAACAAACCGGCATATAAGTTACTAATAGGCGCGCTGCCATTATTTGCCAGATTATACCGAAGTATCATATAGCTTGAATCAGCGTCGTCTGTAAAAGTATATGACTTCATATTAACTGTAACGCCAATTTTAGAAGTCGCGCCGTTATCATTAAATATTGTCGAGCCCTCAACGTCGGCGACGGTTCCGGGGGTCGTAATTGTGAAAGGCTGAACCGTTGTGAAATTTGTTTTTTCAGTCGCTCCATCAACAGAATTACGCGCATTATCAGATACTTTTGTAGCGGAAGTTGCAAGCATTAGCGAGCCCTCAAACAATAAGTTTGCGCTTTTATTATACTGCAACCCGGTTCCCTGGGTATTAGTTGAGTAATTATTAAAGCCCAAATTCCCTTTGCTTGTGATGGTTAACGAAACATTATTGCCCGACTGAGTGGCGAAAGAAGGATTTACAGGAATGCTTAACCATTGGTAATCTGAGTATGTTCCGTCTGAGTAAGTTAGCATAAAATCTAAAGTAGCGCTTTGAGGAGCCGATGTTGTAATGACTACCTTGAATTTAGAAGCGGAGTTGTCAAACGTATCTAATGTAGCTACAGTTCCAGCTGAAAAAACAGAACTGGTAACTGTGGAATATGAATTTTTGCTTGCTAACGATACTGTTAGTCCTGAAGTAGGATTGAGGTAATTGACAAATTTAATTGCGACAGTTATAGTTTCGCCAGACTCAACAATCCCATTGCCATTGCCGCCAGGAGCCGCGTCAGAAACCTGAATATCAACTGCGCGAACCGCTTTTGAACTTGTATTTGATACTGCTTTGTAAGCGTTGATTCTTCCTCCGCCTAATAGGTTTTTATAACTGGAATTTAAATTGTCTATGTTATCGCAGTTTACTCTAATTTGTTCGGCAATTTGATATGGATTATACGTTGGGAATTGTCCGGCGACAAGAGCCGCTAATCCCGCAACCAAAGGGGATGCCATAGAAGTGCCGCTTAAAGTCGCATAAGTATCATTCATCCAAGTTGAGTAAATGCTGCTGCCCGGAGCAGCGACGCCAATCTTTTTGCCGTAATTTGAAAACCAGGAAATTACGTCGTAGTTATCTGTGCTGGCTACCGATAAAACTCCTGGGTAACAAGCGGGATAGGAATCAGTTGAAACGGATTCGTTGCCTGCCGCTGCAACAACCAAAGCTCCTTTTGCAAGCGCATACTTAATTACTGTTTCGCCGTCCATCGAGTATCCGTCTCCGCCCCAGCTGCAATTTATAATTTTTGCGCCGTTATCTACAGCGTAAACAATCCCTTCATATCCGTAAACGATATATGGATCGCCATTACTGTCTCTATTACTATTCATCGATGTTTTAACGGCCATAAGCTTGCTGTTGCCGCCTATAGATGCAATGCCAACCCCGTTATCTGTAACTGCCGAAGCAATGCCGGCAACGTGCGAGCCGTGGTCAGGTTGATCTTCCATCGGATTATTATCCGGGGTTCCTGCAGAACCGCCAAAATCCCAGCCTCTAACGTCGTCTACGTAACCGTTATTATCGTCGTCAATACCGTTGCCTGGAATTTCTTTTGAATTTGTCCATATATTGGCCGCAAGATCAGGATGATCCCAGTCAATTCCGGTATCTATAATTCCAATAATAACGCTTGTATCTCCTTTTGCAACATCCCACGCCTTAGCAGCGTTTATTTTGGTTAAGTTCCACTGGCTTGAAAGCGACGGATCGTTTGGAACATAGCTTGTCTTGTAAATATAACGGGGCTCGGCCCATTCCACGTCGGCAGATTTTTTTATCTGAGACGCTAAATATTGCGGGTCGACGTCTGAACCGTATTTGATTTCGATTATACGGTCAAGACCTGCTCCGGTGTTATCCGTAACGGTTGGGTATATTTTATAAGCTGACTTTAAAGAATAAGCGCTCATCTTTGATAAAATTTCAGAAGATAAACTGACAGTTTTATTTCCAACCGACGAGGCGGCGGGTTTTAGTTTTACTATCAATGTATTAGACAGATAGTTTGCGTTTCCGCTTTTCAGAATTTTATCGCTGGCGCGCCCAGTCATAAAACCGAATCCGGTTAATAACAAGGTCGCCATTAATATTAGTTTTAATTGTTTTACGTTACCCGGAAGACTCATATTCAATCCTATTTTTGTTTTGTAAAGTCTAACATTCCTCTGTCATTAAGGCTCACAGCAATGGCATCTCCCGGAATGAAATTCCCCAGCAGCAATTCTTTTGAAAGAGGGTTTATTAAATATTTTTGTATTGTTCTTTTTAACGGTCTGGCGCCATAAACGGCGTCGTACCCAAGCTGTACAAGCCAGTCTTTGGCTTCATTGTCAACTTCTATTGACATATCTTTTGCATTTACCATGGATTTTACTCTATCGAGCTGAATGTCCACAATTTCTCGAAGTTCTTTTTTAGATAAAGTTTTGAAAAGAACAACTTCGTCTATTCTGTTTAAGAATTCCGGACGAATAGTTTTTCTAAGCAGCTCAATAAGCGGACCGCGTAAATTGCCCATAGTTTCTTCTATATCGTCTTCTGCAGTATCAACAAGAGTATCCTGAATCAGATTGGAGCCTAAGTTGGAAGTCATAATAATAATAGTATTTTTAAAATTAACCGTTCTGCCCTGGTTATCAGTCAATCGTCCATCGTCAAGAACCTGAAGCAGGATATTAAAAACGTCAGAGTGAGCTTTTTCAATTTCATCAAGCAGAACAACTGAATAAGGGCGTCTTCTAACAGCCTCGGTAAGCTGTCCGCCTTCTTCGTAACCGATGTATCCCGGAGGCGCGCCAATTAATCTGGAAACAGAAAATTTCTCCATATACTCAGACATATCAATTCTTATCATAGCGTGTTCGTCGTCAAAAAGAAATTCGGCCAAAGCGCGGGCGAGTTCAGTTTTGCCAACTCCAGTTGTGCCCAGAAAGATAAAAGAGCCAATTGGTCTTTGCGTATCCTGCAGCCCGGCTCTTGATCTGCGGATAGCGTTAGCTACGGCAGAAACGGCTTCTGCCTGTCCAACCACTTTTTTATGGAGCTCGTCTTCCAATCGAATAAGTTTGCTCCTTTCGCTTTCGAGCATTTTACTTACCGGGATGCCCGTCCATTTTGCTACGACTTCGGCAATATCTTCGGCGTCGACTTCTTCTTTAAGCATGCGTTTATCTTTCTGAATTTCCGAAAGAGCCAGAGTCTCGGTATCTAATTGTTTTTCCAGAAAAGTTATTTTGCCGTATCTGAGCTCGGCTACTTTGCCTAATTCGCCGTCGCGTTCATATTTTTCCGCCTGAAGGCGCGCGGTTTCAATATCGCTTTTCATTTTCCGGATAGCCTGAATTTTTTCTTTCTCTAAGCTCCAGTGTATTTTAAATCTGGTTCTTTCTTCCTGAAGGTCGCTAAGCTCTTTTACAAGATCGTCAAGGCGTTTTTCGGAAGCTTCATCTTTTTCGCGCTTCAAAGCTTCCCGTTCAATTTCGAGCTGTTTAATTTTTCTTTCAAGGTCGTCAAGCTCTTCCGGCATCGAGTCAATTTCAATTCTTAATTTGGAAGCTGATTCGTCAATAAGATCAATAGCTTTATCCGGTAAAAAGCGTTCTGTAATATACCTGCTTGAAAGCTGAACTGCGGCTACAATTGCGCCGTCGGTTATTCTTACGCCGTGATGCACTTCGTATTTTTCTTTTAATCCGCGCAAAATAGAAATAGAATCTTCTTCAGAAGGTTCGGATATCATAACCGGCTGAAATCTTCTTTCAAGCGCCGCGTCTTTTTCAATATATTTCTTATATTCGTCAAGCGTAGTCGCTCCAATACAATGCAGCGCTCCGCGAGCTAAAGCGGGTTTTAAAATATTAGCAGCGTCCATAGATCCCTGTACTGCGCCTGCGCCAACGAGAGTATGCAGTTCGTCAATAAAGAGAATAATCTCTCCGTTTGAATCCTCGACTTCTTTAAGCGCAGCTTTCATACGTTCTTCAAACTGTCCGCGGAACTGAGTTCCGGCAATAAGCGCGCCCATATCAAGAGCTACAATACGTTTTGATTTTATGCTTTCCGGAACATCGCCGCCAATAATTCTCAGCGCAATTCCTTCAGCAATGGCAGTTTTACCAACTCCCGGTTCGCCAATTAAAACGGGATTATTCTTTGTCCTTCTCGAGATTACCTGAAGAACTCTTCTTATTTCTTCGTCGCGACCAATTACAGGGTCTAATTTTCCGGCTTTGGCAAGGCTGTTTAAATCTCTGCCGTATTTCTTAAGAGCCTGATAATTATCCTCCGCATTTTGGCTTGTCACCCGCTGCGAACCGCGCACGTCTTTTAAGGCCAGCAAAATAGTATCGCGCGTAATATTCATATCGCGCAGCAACTGACCAGTTTTACCCCGGTCGTCAGCCAATGCAAGCATAAGATGTTCGGTCGAGACAAATTCGTCTTTTAAATTCTTAGCTTCTTCTACAGCGGCGTCTAAAAGCTGAGCCGCATAATTTGATAGCTGCTGGTTTCCAAAACTTGAACCCGTAACCTTAGGCAGCGATTCAAGAAGTTCGTTTACTTTAAGTTTTAATCCGGCAATACTTCTGCCTGTTTTCTGTAGTATTGAATCGGCTATGTTGTCCTTTTCCTGAATCAATGCCGCCAAAAGATGTTCCGGTTCTATAATCTGGTTATTGTAATTCTGCGCAATCTCAATTGCGTTTTGTATCGCTTCCTGAGCTTTTATCGTAAATTTATTCTGGTTAAACGGCATAATAAATCCTCTAACTTTTTTTATAATATAAAAATTATTCTAAATATAGCTATAAATAAATACAAAAGTTTTGGGCTAAAAATTTGTATTAAAGGCTATTGTTGCAGGTCATATATGTTTAAACGAGCGGAAGCGCTGAAAGGTTCGGACTAACGCATATAATCTTACGGTCGCGCTGCATTTTTATAGCTGCAATACGACCGTAATATTAAATAAAATCAACTCTGGCTATTTAGAAAAAGATCTTTCAAATAAATCTGCAATAGCTTTTTTGCCATTCTCTTCCAAAAAGCGCGTGCCGGTTCCAACAAAATGGATATGGGTAATAACAGGCGCGTCTTTTTCGCTTAGTTCAACCCAGTCAATCTGATCCCAAAAGAACCAGGCGTTTTTTTTCTGTTCAAAAACATAAAGAGGTTTATTGCAAAGCTTGGCGAACTCAGCGCCCCAGCCTGTTCCGCCTTTTACGGTTTTATCTTCTAATATCTCACCGATTACATAAATTTCCTGTCCGTTGTTAATCTGGTACCAGATGCTCTGAAGGATTTTATGAAAAATTGGAGTTGTAGGGTATCTTCTGTTAGTAAGCTTAGAAATATACTCAAGACTAACGTCGCCGTTTTTAAGTTCGTCATGGTTCAGCATACGCAATCCGCGCTTACGAATAATAGAATGCCCTTCAAACGTAAAATTAACTTCTTCAATTCCAAAGCGCTCGGCGGTAGCGCCAAACTCAGCTTCTGCGCCGACAATGCCGCCGCTGAATAATATGCAATCTTCTTTATTCATCTATTTTCCTTTTAAATTTATAAATACTGATTTGTTTAAATTTTGTAGGACCGTTTATTTAATAATTATTTATAATAGATTGTGAACATTAAATACAAATTACTGGTCAATTTTTTCCCGCACAAAAACAACGTTCTTTCTAATTAGTAAAAGTTAAATATACTCCTGTTCATAAGCAAGTTAAAATAAAGGAGAGGCGCGCGTACGGATTTTGTAAGACCTCCGGGTCTTATTTTTGAATGTACGGTTGATTTTACTGATAATAAATATATGAGAGAAAAATAATGAGCGCTTAATGGTTTTATCGCAATATAAAAAATTATAATCTATAGAATTAATTTCAAAAAGCCAATAATAGCGGCCGCCAAAGATATGACTATAATAATTAATTGAATAGCAGCTCGTTTATTAATTTCGTCTCTTGATAGATCGAAGGTATCCCATATTTCTCTAAGGGGATCAATATAGCCTGCCAGTTCTTCGCAGAACTTTTCCTTTTCGGCATGAGAACCGTTAAAATGCTTTGCGACTGCAAATTCAATCTCTTTGATCTTTTTTAATTTATCAATATAACCGGGGATTTCGCTTCCAATAGGTATGTATTTGTAACGGCTTCTGAAATCTCTTATTATTGTTAAATAATAATCTACTGCAATCATTGAGGCGTCGAATTATGCGCGGCGGCAATGAGATTCCGCTTCTGAAAGGTGCGTTTCTTTTTCTATTAAGTTGTCGGTCGCTAAATAATGTGTAAGGTGAAAGGCTACATATCGCAATTCATTTATCGAGGGGAAGCTAAGGGCGTCATTTAAAATTTCAGCCTCTTTGCATTTATCTTCAGCTTTTCGGAATAATTCCTGTAGTTTAACGAGCCGTTCTTCTGGCATATATTAAACTTTATTTTAGTGAATATTTCCCTTGTTTAAGACTAAGATTGCCGCTCGAATATTTAGCGACCAAACTTTTTGCTAACTGCTCTGCGGAGCGTTTTCTGCCAAACAGAGCTCTAATTAAATTAAGAAAAAAACTAAACATAACTTTACCTTTTTAACGCTACATATGAATCAATCGCAAATATATGGCGGCACATTCCTAAAGTCAAGTGAAATGCTGGCATTAATGCGCATAAAAATGCCTTTCATAATGCCCCCGTACGTTCGTTACTAATATAGCGTTATTGATTTTGAAATACCTTAATTATATTTAGAAAAGAAATTAAATTTAAGGTTCTTATTAATCTTTATTGTTAAAAATGATTGAAAAATATAAACATGTCATATGGGATTGGAACGGCACAATCTTAAACGACGTAGAGCTTAGTCATAGCATTCTAAATGAATTATTAGCCGAATACAATATCCGAACAATCACGGTTGACGAATACCGGGAAGTGTTTTCAATGCCTGTGGAAGAATACTACAAAAACGTCGGGTTTGATTTTTCAGTAGAGTCTTTTGAAGTTCTTGGTAAAAAGTGGATTGACGGGTACGAAAGCAGAAAATATGGATGCGCCTTATATGAAGGCATTGAGCCAATATTGCAGAAAATAAACGATATGAATATCCGTCAGTCGATACTTTCGGCTTACTCGGACGACGTATTAAACGAATTAGTTGGGCATTATAAACTTACCGACTATTTTACGCATATACAGGGACTGGATAATATTTACGCCGCAAGTAAAATCGCCCTTGGCAAAAACCTGATTAAAAAAATTGGCGTTAATAAAGGCGAAGCCCTTATGATTGGGGATACTTTGCACGACTATGAGGTTGCAAAAGAAATCGGCGCGGACTGTATACTAATTGCCAACGGTCACCAAAGCAGACAAAAACTTGAAGCTGGAATTGCAAAGAATAACGACGTAAAAATAATTTCGTTTGCAGAAGATATTTTTAATTAAACAAATATACTATTTAACGCCTTATATAAGTGTGACATGCCTGCGAAAGCAGGCACTTAAAGCTCAACAATAGTCGGAGATTCCCACTTGCGTGGGAATGACATATTTTTTAGGTAGCTTCATTATGTCAACCGCCCAGATAAATTAATTAGATTATTCTTGAAATCGCCGATTGCATTTCGCCGCATAATCTGCTATGTTAAAATAATTAAAAATCACGGAAAGCAGACAGTAGTTGATTATAAGTTTGATAAGGGAAATCTATGAATAAAATGCTAATTATTGCTATTATGTTTTCTTCTTATTGCTTAGGCCAAGATTTGACGGCTACGGCAAAAAGGACTAATATTGAAAATGTCGTTTATATTGACGTTACAATAGCAAACCACTCTCCAGAAAATAAATATTTGCAATTATCATTTTGGGAAGTTGATGGGGTGATTGACTCCTTGGATTATTTGTTTGGCGCTGCTGACTCTGATTACATTGTAAATAAAATTTCATTTTGGCCAAAATATTTAATTAGCAAATCATTACCTTGTATGCCAGGAGACAAAGGAGGTTTTCCCCGATATAAGAATTATCCATTATTTGCGCTTGTCCCCACTAATGATTCGATAAAAATTGAAATTGAATTAAGCAGAATATTATCTAAAGCAGTCGAAAACGGCGAGTATATATTTGGATGTGATTTCCCATATATTAACAGTAAAAATTTTGAGAGCTTAATAAAACATTTTAACATTTCAGGAAAAGACATTTTATATTCTAAAAAAATACTTGTTAATATAACTTATGAAAAAACGCCTTATGAATGGATTTCCAGCGAAAAGAAAATCGAAAATATTGATAATGATTTTATTCTAAGACTCTTTCAAAACTGGGTATGGACGATTGTTAAGTAATATTAGGAATTAGGAATTCTTTCGTGCTCCCTGCATTGCCTTTAATATAGGGCGGCGCAGTCAAATCACGCTCTGAAAGTTGCGTTGCCTTCTCAACCGCTGACATAAAGCGCAGGTTAAAACCTACGCTACAAAAACATTATTTTAACGCTCTCAGTTTGGGAATGAATATCCAGATAACGAGCGCCGTAACAAACAGGATTGTAGCGTTAACTGCAACTGCTATCGGTTCGGAAAAATGCTCGGCTACAGCTCCAATAAATAAAGCTCCAAGCGTCATAGACCCGAAAAATGCAAGGCTGTAAAGAGCCATTACCCTGCCGCGTAATTTATCAGAAACCAACGTTTGTACAAATCCGTTTGCCATGTTTAATACCATAAGCGAAGATATGCCTATAAAGTATAACAGAACAAGCGTTAAAGGCAATTGCCGCAGGAACAGAAAGACCATTAAAAATATTGGGAAAGCAAACATTCCAAATGTTAACAGTTTGCCTTTAATTTTTAAATGGCTTACTGTGGCAATAAATAAGGCACCTGTTAAAGCGCCTGCGCCGCGCGCAGATTGTAGCAAACCATTAGTCGCAGCGTTGCCGTGCATAATATTAACAGCCCAGGCCGGAAATATTGTGGCAAATGCAATTCCGAAAAATCCAGTCATTGATATAATAACAATCAGCGTAAGTATCATTTTCTGTTCTTTAACTACGTAAACTATTCCTTCTTTTAATTCTTTAAAAACAGACTGCTGACTGGGAGCTATTTCCATTTTTTTCAGCTTCATCAATTTTAAAGCTATAATTACTCCAATAAACGAAACGCCGTTAATTGTAAAGCACCATGCTGGGCCGAATATTGCATAAACAACTCCGGCAATTGCAGGACCCACGGCCGAGGCTGAATTGAACATGGTTGCGTTTAGCGCAATTGCGTTAACTAAATCTTTGCGTTCTACCATTTCCAGCACAAACGCCATTCTTGCCGGAGAGTCGAATGCGTTTGTGACGCCCAGAAAAAACGCCAGAACAATTATGTGCCACGGCTGTATTATATGCAGAAATGTTAATGTGGCTAATATAACCGCAAGAATCATCATTGCAATTTGCGTAGCAATTAAAACGCTTCTGCGCGGAAATCTATCCGCTATAACGCCTCCGTACAGAGTAAACAGCAAAGCCGGTATTCCTGTGGCAAAGCCTACATAGCCTAAAAATATAGGCGAATGAGTAAGCTCGTAAATCAGATATCCCTGAGCGGTAGTCTGCATCCAGGATCCGAACAACGAAATCATCTGTCCCCAGAACCATAGCCTGTAATTAGGATATTTAAGAGCCGTGAAAGTTTTACGCCAGCTTATATCATTTTCTAACCGGGACTTTGAACCAAATAAACGCGTGAACCGAGTGAACAAATTATTAAAATCTCCTTAAGCTCTTATTCAGAAAATACGCTTTTTATAAAATTAAATTCGCTGTCCGTTAGCGGTTTATCAGCTCCGGCTAAATTAGCCTTTACCTGGGCTAAATTTCTAAAACCTGGAATTACGGTTCCCGTTTCTTTATAATGAAGCAGGTATTGTAACGCCGCCCGTGAAAGCTCATCTACAGACGAGCCAAATTTGGATTTTAGCTTTTCAATCTTCGGTTCAAGCTTAGTCAAATTTTCTACAGAAAAACGCGGAGCGCTTGCTCTGTGATCGCCCGGCTCAAATTTAGGAGGATTATTTTTGTTGTATTTGCCCAATAATAAGCCTTGTCCAAGAGGGCCAAAGGCAACAAAAGAGATTTTGTTTTCATCTATTAATTTGCGTGTTGGCGTTCCGTCTGCAATAATTCCGTCGTCCATTGCGCTTGCAGAGCTTTGTATCACTTCCGGTTTAACTCTTGGAATAAGTTTTACAAAGTCCTCGTGGCTGTAAGCCGATTGACCTATAACCCGGATTTTGCCTTCTTCTTTAAGTTTATAAATCACTTCAATAGCGTCGTCTAAAAACATATCGCCATCGCCAAAACCGCCGTGATGGAAATAGTAAATATCTATATAATCTCTTCTAAGGTTTATTAGCGATTGTTCGCACTGATGCCGTATATGCGCGGGTTCATAAGCGTGGCTTGCAGTGCCCTGAAACCAGCCGATCTTAGTCGATATAATAAATTTATTTGTTCTGTCGCCAAGTATTCTTGCAAGCATACGTTCCGCTCTGCCGTTGCCATAAACGTCGGCGTTATCAAAATGAGTGACGCCCTGCTCAATAGCATAATTAACGGCTTCGGCGACTTCATTTTCATTAACGTTAGCCCATCCGTTTTGAACTCCGTCCACCCAGTTAAGTCCGCCTAAAGTCCAGCAGCCAAGGCTGATTTCAGAAACTTCAACGTCCGTTTTCCCTATCTTTCGGTATTTCATAAAAGCTCTCCATTTATCCTAAATAATTATTTTCTTGTTTTATCTAACCACCTTGCAACATCTTTAGCAAAGTAAGTAATAATCATATCTGCGCCCGCTCTTTTAATAGCTATTAACGATTCAATCATAACGCGTTCTTCGTCAATCCATCCGTTTTGTCCGGCGGCTTTAATCATAGCAAATTCGCCGCTTACCTGATAAGCCGCGGTTGGAAGACCAAATTTTTCTTTCACGCGGTAAAGAATATCCAAATAAGGGCCGGCAGGTTTAACCATAACCATATCTGCGCCTTCGTCAATATCGCTTTCCACTTCTCTTACGGCTTCGTTTCCGTTAGCGCAGTCCATCTGATGAGAACGTCTGTCGCCAAAGGCCGGAGTTGATTCCGCAGCGTCTCTGAACGGGCCGTAATAACCTGAAGCAAATTTTGCCGCATAACTCATAATAGGAATTTTATTAAAGCCTTTATAATCGAGCGATTTTCTGATAGCGGCAATTCTTCCGTCCATCATATCTGATGGAGCGATCATATCGGCGCCCGCCTCAGCGTGCGAAATGGCTTCCCTTGCAAGAAGCGAAACGCT
>WSSedL1CaDRAFT_10000961_pt1 | contig 18492 bp, 14 predicted proteins | sample WetSurSL1Cattail_FD_9464 | JGI IMG/M metagenome (IMG submission 9464)
GGGGTTGAAATACCCGTTAAAAGTAAAATGTCATTTATGTTCGAAGCAGAAGTTCCGCTAAGCGATGCTGCCTGGAGTATTTTTGGAGGTGGTCTTGCTTTTTATTTTTAAATTATTTTTTCAAAACACACAAAAGAATTGTTGAAGTAAAGGATTTTAAATTCCCCGGCTTTCTGAAAATCCTTGTTTTTTAATGCTTCCAATGAAATCAGGTTATCGGCAGATGCGTATATTCGTATCGAAAGATAACCTTTTTCTTTTGCCGTATTTTCGGCAAAATCCAGTAGATTGTTGTAAATATTGGATTCTTTCCATTTAGGATGTACCAAAATATGAGTAGTCATAAACTTACCACTATTGTCGGTCCACTTTACATTAGAATTTTCTTCGATTTCGGGATAATTAATAGCCAGTAATCCTACACTGCATTCATTAAGCCTGCAAACATATACATCGTTTTGCAAAATTAACGGACTTATATACTTATTAAAATAATTTATAAAAAAGAATTGTATAGAATTCATCTCAAAACTACAAACCTTCGAAAGGTAAACCAGTTCTATTAAATCAGAAGGTTTGGCTATTTTAATATCCATCACTCAATAGTATTACGGAATACAACAACGTAGTATAGTTAATTTAAAAGTTTACCAAAGATAAAATTTTTCATAACCTGCACATACACTTAGTTTCATTTTTTTTAATTATTTAATACACCGCTATTATTGAGAAATAGTTTTAAATCATTAAACCTATTATATTTGAAGTTTACTTAATATATTCGGGTTTCGCTCAATTTACACTATAACATATTTAAAATAAACGCATTAACTTAATTATTTCTTATGATTAAAGGATTTTGTGGCTTGCTTTTTATCTTTATAATTGCCATTTCGTGTCATAAAGAAGACTATTATACCAGTGGAGATGTTTCTCTGCGATTTTCTGAAGACACCATTTCATTTGATACCATTTTTACGACTTTCGGAACTGTTACCAAACAATTAAAAGTTTATAACCCATATAACAAAGCGGTTATCATTTCGTCCATAAAACTGGCCAATAACAGTTCTTATGTAATAAATATAAGCGGTCAGCAGGACGAAGCCTCCAATGTTACTCTCGAAGCCGGAGATAGTTTATATATTTTTGTACAGGCAAACATAAAAGAAAACAATAGCGACATCCCTGTTACTATTAAAGATTCCATCATTTTTATCACCAATGGCGCTCAACAGGATGTAAAACTTATTTCTTACGCTCAGGATGTAAACGTAGTTTCAGATACCATCCAATCCCAAACCTGGTCGGGTTCCAAACCTTATCTTGTGGAAGGCAACCTTGTGGTTGACTCCTTGCAAACGCTCACCATAAACCCGGGTGTTACTATTTATATGCAGAAAAATGCCAATATTATCATAAAAGGGAATATACAGGCTGTTGGAACGTTTGAAGAGCCCATCCACTTCAGGCAAGACCGGTTCGAAGAAGATTACAAATATGTTCCGGGATACTGGGGCAGCATTTCTATTACACCCGGTACAACCACTCAAAACTTCGATTGGGTAATTATCGAAAACGGTACCAATGGTTTACAAATTCAGAATAAATACAATATTTCAGGGGCATCTGTAAATATTAGCAATTCAATTATTCAGGACATGAGTTATTCATGCCTGTATGCAGAAAAAACGTCCATTTACGCCTACAATTGCGTAATTGCCAATGCCAAAGATTACGTTTGCTACCTTTTTGGCAGCGGGCCTTTTCAGTTTTATCATACTACATTTGCAAACTATTACAGTCCCATTGCTTATGAATACAGAAGTAATAACTATCCAACGCTTTATCTGACAAATTATATTGAAAATACAGCATATACTTCGGGTTATGAATCATACGAAATAACCAATTCTTTTTTCAGAAACTGTATCATTTATGGAACCTACAGCAATGAACTTACCTTGGATTTTCTCGCAAATATTAACTACGACCTGTCTTTTGACCATTGTTTAATCAGAAAGTCTGATACTACTGAATATTCCGGTGTTTTCTCCAATATCAAATGGAACAAAAGTCCGAAATTTGTAGACGGGGAATATTTAGATTTTAAACTCGATACTCTTTCTGCTGCAATAAATGCCGGCGACTTAACGTGGGGAAATATGTACCCTACAGATTTGAACGATGAAAGCCGGGTGGCCGATACGTATCCCGATTTAGGAGCTTATGAAAGAATAAATAAATAAACCGATGGGGAGATTTTATATCATTGTTTGTTTGTTTCTTATTATTTTATCCTCTGCCTGCTTTTCTCAGCGGGATGTGCGTATTATGTTTTACAATACCGAAAACCTGATGGATACTATTAATGATCCTAAAACCAACGATGACGACTTTACCCCGGAAGGTAAATACCATTGGACATCATACAGGTATAATCACAAGCTTCAAAATATTTATAAAGTTATTACAGCTATTGGAGAAGGCACAGTACCTGAAATTGTTACATTTTGCGAAGTTGAAAATAAGAAAGTTATTTCCGATTTAATTACACAAACACCATTAACCCGCTATCCCTATAAAATTGTTCATTACGAATCGCCCGATCCTAGAGGTATTGATGTTGGTCTTATCTACCAGTCAAACAAACTTAAAGTTCTGGAAAGCAAACCAATATACATTAGATTTCCGAAATATCTCGGAGAACATCAAACCCGTCACATCCTTCAGTGCAAATTTTTATATCACCAAACCGACACTTTCTTTGTCTTTGTAAACCATTGGCCATCGCGCCGAAGCGGAAACACAGATACCGAAAAACTCAGGCTATTCACTGCTCAACAGCTTAAAAATCAAACCGATTCTATTTTTAACAAGAACCAACGTGCTAAAATAATTATAGTTGGCGATTTTAATGACGAACCGGGAAATAATAGTCTTACTTCAGGATTAAAAGTCCATAATCAATTGGATAATGTCTCATACCATGCTTTATATAACCTTTCTGTTGACTTTTTAAATAAATATAATACCGGAACACATAAATTTGACGGACAATGGCTTACATTCGACCAGATTATAGTTTCCGGAGCACTGCTTTTGGATAAGAATGATTTACATTCAGATACAGCAGGAGCCAGAGTTTTTAACAATAGCTTTATCCTTATCCCCGACAAGAAAAATATGGGGTTCCGCCCCAACCGCACTTATTCGGGGTTTAAATATACCGGGGGATTTAGTGATCACTTACCCGTATATCTCGACCTGTTAATAAAAAAATAAACTTACACCGGCATTTCTTAAAAATCCTCTTTTTATTCCCATCGGTATTTACCAATTTTGTATGATGGAAAAGAAGTTTATTTTAGCGGTCACCGAACACAGGGTTGCTGGTTTTGTTTTTTTGCCATATATTGCTGAAAAACAAGACAAAACAGATTTTTATATTTTAGTGGAACGCATCACTAATGACGACATTAGAAAACGAGCCAACGAATTTAATGATGCTCAGAAAAAAGTAGTTAAATTAATTGAAGAATATAGCGATTCTGAACTGGTAAAACTGTTTTCCAAAAAGAAAATAACTTCACAGGAATTTCTTTCAGGTCTCAATCCTGAATTACTAAATACCCAAATTAGACCTTATATTGAACGACGTTTAATTAAAATAACAGAACTTATTGCTGAACATTCACTCGATTTGTTTTACAAAGATTCTCCCAAACAGGTTTATATCAGTGATAAAATTACCATTTCTACCGAATCCGCCGAAGCTGTTTTTAATTTTATCAAAACGCCGGAGGAATTCAAATATTTCCTTTCGATAAACCACAATCATAAAGAAAGAAAACTTACCAACCAACCCGGCATAATTTTGGTTAACGAACCCTGTCATCTTCTTTTGAACAACGATTTACTTACGTTTAAAGATATAGACGGGAAAAAACTCACGCCTTTCTTTAAAAACGAATTTGTAAAAGTTCCCAAAGCCAGAGAAGAAGAATACCTCGAAAAATTTGTAATCAATACCATTAAAAAATTTAAGGTCAATTGCACAGGCTTTAAAATTGAAGAGGATATGCCTACCCCTTCATTAATTCTTGCGCTTGAGGGCGATTTAGCTTACGAACCAGTGTTCCGGTTGTCATTCAATTACCAAAAAAACAGAATTTTTAATGCCGGTGAAAAGGCTGAAACGCTTGTTTCTCTTGATAAAACCGGAAGTGAGTACACTTTTTACAAAACAGTAAGAAATAAAAATTTCGAAGAAGACATTATTAGTTTTTTGACCAGCCTTGGCTTACAAAACGATAATACAGCTTTTTTCAGGGTCCCAGCTTCGTTAATAGATTCGGTAGGAGATAAACTCTATAATACAGTATGTTGGCTTAATATCCACAACAAAAGCCTCGAAAATAAAAACTTTGTTGTTACTCAGGATTTCTTCGACAAAAAATATTATATCAATTCACTCGAAATTCAAACCTCTTTTAAAACTAAAGATGACTGGTTTGATGTATATTCTGTGGTTGTTCTTGAAGGTTTTGAAATTCCTTTTATCCGTTTCCGGAAAAATATTCTGGAAGAAAAACGGGAATTTACCTTGCCCGATGGCAGAATTATTGTACTCCCCGAAGAATGGTTTGCCAAATATTCCGACATGTTTTACTTCGGCAAAGTAAACGGCGACAATCTTTCGTTCCGCAATTATCATCTTAAAATGCTAAATAACACCCCTTTGGTATTAAACAAGGGTTATCAGGAAGCATTTATGCGTTTGGTAGATTCTGAAAATGTTAGTAACGCTCAAATTCCTCTCGTAAATGCAACCTTACGCCCTTATCAGACGGAAGGTGTAGGTTGGATGTACTGGCTTTTTAGAAACAACATGGGTGCCTGCCTTGCCGATGATATGGGTTTGGGGAAAACACTGCAGACTTTGGTAATGCTGAAAAAAGCCATAGAATCCTTTAAAAACGAAGCTCCCGAGCAGAAAGTTCCAGCAATACTTGTAGTGCTTCCGGCATCGTTAGTCCATAACTGGTACAACGAAATTCAAAAATTTACACCCGAATTTCAAACCCTTAAATACATAGGAACCGGCCGTTCCATTGAAATATCCGAACTGGATAATTACAATATTGTATTAACAACTTACGGCGTGGTACGTAACGAGTTTGAATATCTTTCGGCTTATAACTTCTTATACATTATTCTGGACGAAAGCCAGACCATTAAAAATCCGGATTCGAAAATTTTTCAGGCTATAACCGAACTTAATTCCACACACAAACTGGTGTTAACCGGTACCCCGATAGAAAATTCGCTGACCGATCTATGGTCTCAGATTGAGTTTATAAACCCCGGATTGCTGGGTGATTTAAATTACTTTAAGCACTATTTTGCTTACCCTATAGAAAAAGAAGACGACGAAGCCAAAAGAGATCGCTTAAAACGATTAATACAGCCCTTTATTCTTCGCCGTACCAAAAAAGAAGTAGCAACCGATCTGCCCGACCTCACAGAACAGGTTATGTACTGCAGCATGAGCGAAAGCCAGAAAAATTTTTACGAAGAAGAAAAATCAAAGGTCCGTAACGAAATCATACAATCTATCGACGAATTGGGAGTTGAAAAATCAACCATGGTTGTATTGAATGCGTTAACCCGCCTGAGACAAATAGCCAATCATCCGGTTATGGTAGACACCGGCTATGAGTTTGATTCCGGAAAATTTGAAGAAGTAACCCTGAGCCTCGAAAATATGGCAGAAGAAAACCATAAGGTGCTGATATTTTCATCATTTGTAAAGCACCTCGAACTCTTTAAAAAATTCTTTGAAGAAAAGAACTTTAAATATTCGATGCTTACCGGACAAACCCATAACAGGGAAGAAGTGGTGCGCGATTTCCAGGAAAAAGAGGATATCAGTTTCTTCCTGATTTCGCTTAAAGCCGGTGGTGTAGGATTAAACTTAACAGCAGCCGATTATGTGTTTATTCTGGATCCATGGTGGAACCCTGCTGCCGAATTACAGGCCATAAACCGGGCACACCGCATCGGACAAACCAATAACGTATTTGTTTACCGGTTTATCTCAGCCGAAACCGTTGAAGAAAAAATCATCAAGCTTCAGGAACGAAAATCGGAACTTGCCGAGGTTTTCATCAACAGCAACAACCCGTTTAAATCGCTGTCCAAAGAAAATATTATGGATCTTTTTGATTAGTTTATTTTTTTACCGGCTTAAAACCAAACTCGGCGGCTTTTGCAACCATAAATTCATAAGCTGCCTCGTAGTTGTTTGGAATAACGCCATCGAGGATAGCATCCTTTATGGCATTTTTAATAATACCCACCTCGCGCGAGGGACTGATGCCCAAAATTTCAGTAATATCATCGCCCGATATCGGAGGTTGAAAATTCCGGATAGCATCACGCTGTTCCAGATCGTGCATTTTAGCCCTAACTACTTCAAAATTTTCGAGATAGCGTTTAACTTTTGAAGGAATTCCGGATGTAATATCTGCTTCGCACAACAACATCAAATCTTCCACCTCTTCTCCGGCATCAAACAAGAGCCGGCGAACCGCACTGTCTGTAACCACTTCCTCGGAAAGTACTATAGGTCTAAGGTGAAGAAGAACCAGCTTCTGCACATATTTCATCTTTTCATTTAAAGGCAGTTTCATCTTCCTGAAAATCTCAGGTATCATTTTTGCGCCCAGAAATTCGTGTCCATGAAATGTCCAGCCTTGTTGCGGATAATACTTTTTAGTCTGAGGTTTGGCAATGTCGTGTAACAAAGCAGCCCATCGCAGCCAAAGATTATCGGATCTTAAAGCCACATTGTCCAATACTTTTAAAGTATGAATAAAATTGTCCTTATGAGCTTTACCATTAACCGTATCTACTCCCTTTAGCTGCACCAGCTCGGGAAATATCAATGATAGTAAGCCACATTCATCCAGCAACAAAAATCCTTTAGATGGAAAGGGAGACAACATTATTTTATTCAGCTCAACAACAATACGTTCCTTAGATACAATCTCGATACGTTCCTTGTTTCGTGCTAAAGCCTCAAATGTGGGAGGCTCAATGGTATAATCGAGCTGGGTTGCAAAACGTACCGCACGAATCATTCGCAATGGATCATCCGAAAAGGTAGTATCCGGGTTTAGCGGGGTTCGGATCATTTTTGAATTGATATCATCAATACCACCAAAAGGATCAACCAAAGTCCCGTAATTATCCTTGGATAAACTTATAGCTAAAGCATTTATGGTAAAATCGCGTCGTTCCTGATCGTCTTTCAAAGTACCGTTTTCAACAATAGGTTTTCTGGAGTTCCGGCGGTACGATTCTTTTCGGGCTCCTACAAACTCAATTTCGCTATCGGCATATTTGAGCATGGCCGTACCAAAATTCTTAAAAATAGTGACAAAAACATTATCACCAATACGTTTTGCTACTTTTTCGGCCAATTGAATACCATTACCAATAACCACAACATCAATGTCGTTACAAGGCCTGTTAATAATTGCATCCCTTACAAATCCACCAATTACATATACTTCCAAATTATCCTCTGCTGCAATTTCAGCAATAATCTTAAATACAGGATGCTTAAGACAATGTTGCATATTTGTTACTGACTTTTTAACTTAAAACTATGCCAAAATTACAACTTTAATTGTTGTGATATGACAATTGTTTAAAAATAGCTTTAACATTAATTTTACATGAATAATTATTTAACTCATTTATTGTATTTTAACTTAAATATTTATAAATTGAATGAACGCAAGAAACAATTTGGTTCAAAATTTGTATTTATATATATAGGAATGTCAATATGTAGATGCCTTTTTAAATTAGTAATCATTAAAACTTAATAATATGTTAGAACATCTTAACATCGAAACTTTTAAAAGTAAAGTATTCGATTTCGAAAAAAATAAAGAATGGAAATTCGAAGGTCAAATACCAGCATTGATAGACTTTTATGCCGACTGGTGCGGCCCCTGCAAAATGGTAGCTCCAATATTGGAAGAATTATCTGCAGAATATAACGGAAAACTCAATATCTACAAAATAAATACCGAGCAGGAACAGGAACTGGCTTCAATGTTTGGCATTCAGAGTATTCCATCGTTATTGTTCATCCCAGTAGAAGGACAGCCACAAATGGCTCAGGGAGCATTGCCTAAAGAAACCTTTAAGCAGGCAATTAAAGAAGTTTTAAATGTGGAATAATTTTATTAGAGGCTGTATTGTATATTTATAATATACAGTCTCTATAATTTCTCCTTTTGAGAGATTAAATATTCATTAATAATAAGTTCCAATTTTTGAATATGATTTTTTAAATCCTCTATACGTTTGTCTTTTTCCTGACAAATTAAACAGATGTGGTTTATTTTTCTATAATGTTTTCTCCTACTATTATATAATTTTCTCAATTTAATTGTAAAATTCAAATTTTGTTCATCAACACTTTCATTCTCCAGATTTTTTTTTCTTAACATATTACCCTCACCAGAGATAAGCCATGCCGGATTTAATTCAGGGTATTTATGGACAATTTTCTCAATAATATCACTCCCGATAGAAGCTTGTCTACCTCGCATTTTACCTAAATAACCATTAGAAATGCCTAAAAATTTTTCAACATTGGCATAGTTTACTCCTTTTTCATCAAGGAATAAAAAAAAGCGATCTATGGTTTTCATTAATTAGAAAAAAATCTATTAGAATTAGGAATGTTTAGAAAATTTTCTATCTTTACATGACAGATTCTATGTAAATATAGTTTTTTTAACGTTAATAATTTTAATCCTATTAAACAGGATGTGTATTTTATTTAATTTATACTTAAATAAAATAATGTAATAGATTTTTTATTGTAATGCCTTTATCTTTTATATATAATTCATCCATTTTTCATTTTTACTTATTAGCATTCATTTTTCTAATAACAATTTGCCTTATTTTGTATATATTAAAAATCAGGCATTCTTTGAAAGAAATATTAATTGAAAAAAAAGTCCTTCTTTCAATTAATAAAGAGCATTTTATTTTCGCATTTAAAGCGACGTTTATTAATTCCAAAAGAAATTTTATTTTCATCAGCAATCATTTACAAGAAGCATTGCTTCTTAAGAAGAATCAATTATATCAATTTGATAATTATATTAACAAAGATGATTATCAAAAATTAATTTCTTCAATTATCCATTGTACTCCAAAAAATAATCATTATGAGGTTGAATACCGAATTAAAGTAGAAGATAATGAAAAATGGATATTAGAACATGGCCATGTTATATGGGGATATAATGGTAATATAAAAAAAGTAAAAGGATTATTTATTGACGTTACTAAAAATAAAATATCAGAAAAAATATTACAAGAGAGTGAAAAAAGATTTCAATTACTTATTGAAAAAGCACCTGTTGGTATTTTTATATCTTTTGACAGCTTAATATCATACGCCAATCCCGTATTTCAGGAAATTTTTAAATGTAATGATTATTCTGAATTAATTGGGTCATCATTTATTGATTATGTATCATTAAATGATAAAGATCGAATTAAAGAATTTTTAAATAATAGCCACACTAAAACAAAATATGATAAGAAAATCGAATCTTATGGTATAAAATTAGATGGAACAACATTCCCATTCCAGGCATTTATAACTAATATAAAAATTAAAAATTATAACGCAAATATCACCTTTATAACTGATATTACTGAGCGAAAAAATTATGAATTTGCACTTCAGGATGCCGAGGAACGTTATCGGACTTTATTTGATCAATCGGGACTCATAAGTAACGTTTATAACATGGAAGAAACCTTAATCATGCTAAATTCTATGGCAGCAAGCATATATGGAGGAACCAGTTTAGATTTTATCAATAAAAAAATTGATGAAATCCATTATTCAGAAACAGCCCGTAAAATTAAGAAAATAATAAAAAAAACGATTATCAGAGACTCTCCTGTTATTGAAGAAAACGAATTGCTTTTCCCTAAAGGAAAAATATGGCTTAAAACCATTGGCCATAAACTAAAAGATTCTAATAATAAAATAATTGGCATACAACTTTTATCACAGGACATTACTGAAAAAAAAGAAATTGATAGAAAATTATTAAATATTATAGTCGAAACTGAAGAAAAAGAAAGGATGCATTTTGCCCAGGAATTACATGATGGATTAGGACCCATAATTTCTGCAATAAAAATGTATGTTCAATGGCTTTCTCGTCCTAATTCAAATATTTTGAGAGACGAAATCTTAACCGATACAGAAAAACTTATAAATGAAGCAGGGGTAACTATCCGTGAATTATCCTTTAAATTAAGCCCTCATGTTTTGAAAAACTTTGGACTAATTGAAGCTTTTAAAACATTTACCCATAAGGTTAATCAATCGAAACAAATTAAGTTTTCTTTTGATTATAATTTCAGTACTAGATTTGAAGAAACAGTTGAAACTGTAATCTACCGGATACTTTGTGAATGTATAAACAATACTATTAAGCATGCACAGGCAACAGAAGTACAAATTCGAATCCTAAAATTTATTTCCAAAGTTAAAATTACATATATCGATAATGGAAAAGGATTTGACATAAATAAATTATCATTGGATAAAGCTGGAAATGGTTTGTTTAACATGAAAAGCAGGTTACAATCCATTAATGGCGAACTCAATATATATTCACAACCAGGTGAAGGAGTAAAAATTTCAATAATTATTAAATTATAACGGATTACTTAATTCTATTTTTATGACTAAACTAATATTAGTTGATGATCACAAAATTTTCAGGGAAAGTTTAAAAAAACTTTTAGTCTCTGAGAAAATTGCAGATGTAATTGCAGATGTTGGAAATGGAAAAGAACTTTTAGAAGTTCTTGAAAACCAAAAACCAGATATTATTTTAATGGATATTTCAATGCCAGAAATGGATGGAATTGAAACATCCAAAATAGTAATGGAAAAATATCCTGAATTAAAAATATTAACATTATCCTCATTTGGAGATGAAAAATATTATTACAAAATGGTTGAATCTGGCGTAAAAGGTTTTGTAATTAAAAATTCGGGAATTGCAGAACTCGAACATGCAATTAGTGAAATATCTTCAGGAGGTAACTGGTTTTCAAATGAATTGTTACAAAAAGTAATAAAAAGTATAACAAAAAATAATATTAATAAAGTCGAAATATCCGATAGGGAAATTGAAATTCTTAAACTTATATGTGAAGGCTTGACGAACGAACAAATTGCTTCTAAAATACATTTGAGTTCCGATACTGTTAAATGGCACCGCAATAATCTCCTTTCCAAAACCGGATGTAATAATACTGCCGCATTAATAATATATGCAATAAAAAAGAAAATAATCAATATTTGACAGATTTGAATCACGAATACACCTAAAATATTAGTTTCTTACTACCTGAAAGGATGGCTCAAAACCATCCTTTTTTATTTTTAATTCAATACTTTATGATTACACCCCCTTTCTTTTTTAAACTCACCTTTATATAAAAAAAACAGGAACAAAAATGGCAATAAAAGAGGTTAAAATAATTCTTGTTGATGATAACATCATTTTCCGATCTGCTCTAAAAAAATTTATTGAGAAGCAATATAAATTTAAAGTAATAGCTGAGATGGGAAACGGAAAAGAGTTAATCTCACAAATTAATATAATCCTTGATGCAGACATTATTATAATGGACATTATGATGCCAGAAATGGATGGTTACACAACAGCAAGAAGAATAACCTGGCATTTTCACCAGGCAAAAGTATTAGCAATAACAATGCATTACGAAAAAGCATATTTGCAAAAACTAATAGAACAAGGGTTTAAAGGTTGTATCTTTAAAAACCAGGTTTTTGAAACCCTCTTTGATGGAATACAATGCATTTTAAGTGGAAAACTTTTTTTTCCAAACGAAATTCTTATCAATCCTAAATTTTGAAAGATGGATATAAGTCATTTAAAACAGAAATTTATTGATGAGGCTAATGATTTACTAAATAACCTTGATAGTGATTTATTAGAGTTAGAATCAAATCCTCTTAATAAACCCAACATAGATCAAATATTCAGATCAATGCATACCATTAAAGGTGCAAGTGGTATGTATGGTTATAATAAAATAACCGAAATTACACATGAATTGGAAACATTATTTGATTTAGCGAGGGAACAGAAAATAACAATCACAAAAAAATTAATAGACTTAACTTTTTCGACTTCAGACCATATAAGAAATTTATTAAATGACCCCGATTTTAATAATAATGAAAATATAAAAAACCATTCGATACTAATCGAAAATATTTCTACCTTTTTAAAATCATTAAATATTACACATAATCAATATAATCATAAAAAACAAGAAAATCTCCCCCCAACAGACAAACCAACATGCATTCAAACCTGGCAAATCCTTCTTTATCCTGATGAAGAAATGCTTTTTAGAGGAATTAATTTAACTTACATTATTGGGGATTTGTTCACATTAGGCAAATGTATTATACATAGTAATGCTGAAAATGACAATATTACCTTCTGGAGCATTTTTATCATAACAGAAAAAGGAAAAGATGCCATTGAGGATATAATAATTTTTATTTCGGATTATTGTAAATTAAATAAAATAGCTGATTTTGATATCTTTAATGAAGATGAACTATTACGTAAAAATAAAGAAGAATATGAAAGAGAAAATAATTTCAAATTATCTTCTGAAAAAGAAAATGTCAATCAACAATTTTCGGCGCCAACCCTTAATACTAACCCAATTAATATTAAAAATTCAAAATTTCAAAAATCATCAAGGATACATGTTGATGCTTCTAAGCTTGACACCTTAATGAACCTTGTTACAGAATTAGTTACAACAAAATCAGAACTTCTACTTTCCATTCAAAATAATACTGCTGAAAAAACATCAGAGGCTGCTGAAAAAATTGATAAACTCGCTAAATTGTTTAGTGAAAATGCATTAAGCATTCGTTTAGTTTCATTGCAGGAAATGATTTTTAAATACCAGCGATTAATCAGGGATTTATCTGGCCAATTGGGCAAAAAGATTAATTTCTCAATAAAAGGTGAAGATACCGAACTGGATAAAAACATCGTTGATATTATTGCAGAACCCATTATGCACCTTATAAGAAATTGTGTTGATCACGGACTTGAAACCCCTGATAAAAGGGTTGAATATGGCAAAGAAGAAACTGGTAATATATTTTTCAACGCCTTTGAATCCGGTAATAATGTCTATATTAAAATTGGAGATGATGGAGTTGGTATAAATACTGATTATGTTTATAATAAAGCTATTGAGAAAGGATTTATTCAACCAGGGGCGCAATTAACTGAAAAAGAAATATTTGACCTAATATTTTTGCCGGGTTTTTCTACAGCACAAAATTTAACAGAAATTTCGGGCCGTGGTGTTGGAATGGATATTGTCCGAAAAAAAATAAGCGAAATTAGAGGCGAAGTAGTTATTGAATCGACTCAGGGAAAGGGAACTACATTTACCATAAAATTACAACAGACAATATCTATAATAGACACATTATTAATTGTTTCTGATGGCATTACTTATGCAATTCCTATAGGAGATGTTGAATGTTGCGATTTGGCCTCCAGTGAAATATTAAATTATCAAAACGCACTTGTTGAATATAAAGAAAACTTAATACCCTTTATTAACCTTAGGAATAAATTTAATTCACAAACTCTTCCTCCCGAAAAAATAAAACTAATCATAATAAATAAACAGGAATATTTATTTGCAATTGTAGCCGATGATATTATTGGGCAACATCAATCTGTTATAAAACCTGTTGGAGAAACATTTTCTGGTATTAACTTCTTAACCGGAGCCAGCATTCTTGGAGACGGGACTATTGCTTTACTAATAGATACAGATAAACTAAAAACCTTATAATAAATTAAAAAATAGGAGATTATATTATGTTCAAAAATTTAAAAATCAGGTACAAGCTATTGTTAAGCTTTTTTACTATCGTAATATTGGCTGCTTTAATGGGCTTATTTGGACTTATACAATTAAGTTCAATAAATAACAATGTAGAATCACTTTCTAACAATTGGATGCCATCCACTAATAAACTACAAATTATACATACAGAAGTTGTAACGATAAGACTTTATGCTTATAAATATCTATTAGCTAGAAATAATCAAAATGAAAAAAAACAGGTTGTTGAGGATTTTAACACACATAAATTAAAATTAGAAAAAACAATTGTTGAATATGAAAAATTAATAAGTTCGGATCATGAAAAAGAATTATTTAATAATTTTAAATCTAATTGGATTTCCTATCTGGATAAGCAAACATCCTTAATAAAGGACTCTACAAATCATAATATTGATCAAGCTTACAATGAATTAATTAACAGCCTTTCTCCCTTTAATAATTTAGTGGCCTCAATTCAAAATAGTATCCAAGAAAATCAAAAAGGTGCTGATTTAGAAAAATCAAATAGTTTAAATCAATATAAAAAGTCCAATACAACAATTTTAATAGTAGTAATATTGATTATTGTATTAAGTTTAATCATTGGAATATATGTATCTGGTATTATCTCAAAAGGCATTTCAAAAATTAAAGAAAATGCAATAAAAATGACAAAGGGAGATTTAAATCTTGATTTAAATGTTGATACTAAAGATGAAATAGGACAATTGGCTGAATCATTTAAACAATTAGTAGAAACGAATTTGTTAGTTGTTGATAAAGCTAAAATGATTTCAAAGGGGGATTTAACAATCAATATTGAGAAAAGATCTGAAAGTGATGAATTATTGGGATCCCTGAGTGAAATGTTGAAACATCTTAACGAAATTATGGGCCAGATTACTGATGCTGCAAATAATGTAGCAATAAGTAGTGCAGAAGTAAGCGAAACTGCCGTTAATATGTCTCAGGGAGCAAACGAACAAGCTTCTTCGGCTGAAGAAATATCTTCTTCCATAGAAGAAATGACAACATCAATACAACAAAACAGTGATAATGCTATCCAAACAGAAAAAATTGCGAAAGCATCCTCTAAAGGTATTGAGGATGTAAACAAAGCATCTCAACAAAGCCTTGATGCTATTAAACAAATTGTTGAGAAAATTAAGGTAATTAATAATATTGCAGAGAAAACAGATATCCTGGCAATCAATGCTGCAATAGAAGCTGCCAGAGCCGGCGAACATGGTAAAGGATTTGCTGTTGTTGCTTCTGAAGTCCGAAAACTTGCAGAAACTAGTCAAAAAGCAGCAGTAGAAATTAATCAATTATCTTCAGAAAGTTTAAAAATCACAGAAGAGACTACCTTGCTTATGTCGAAAATAATACCTGATATTCAACATACTTCCCAATTAGTTCAGGAAATTGCTGCATCTTCTGCAGAACAAAGTGCCGGAACTAGTCAAATTTCTAAAGCTATTGAACAATTATCGCAGGTTACCCAACAAAATTCGGCTGCAGCTGAAGAACTTAGTTCAAGTTCGGAAGAACTTTCAAATCAGGCTGAACTATTAAAAGATTCTATTAGTTTTTTCAAAACTAATATTCACGTTGATAATTTTAATAAAAACAATAAAATTCTTTCACACAAAATTGACAAATCTCAAAAAATTAATAAAACAGTCCCAGAAAAAAGCATGAAAGGAATAAATATTTTAAATGAATATTCTTCTGATAATAATTTTGAAAATTATTAAAAATCTTTTTCATCAGATATTTATAATCAAAAAAAATAATTATGGAAATTTATACACTATTAACCTTTAAAATCGGGACAGAAACATTCGCGGTAAATGTAATAAATGTTTTGGAAGTCTTAGAAAAACAACATATTACGAAAATACCCCAAACGCCAACTCATATCCTTGGTATAATAAATTTTAGAGGTAATATTTTACCAGTTTTTGATACCCGACAAAAATTTAATTTACCTCCTATATCTATTGAAGATAAGAATTATATCATTGTTTATGAAATTAATCATAATGATTCGTGTTATACCATAGCTGCCACAGCCGATTCTGTTAAAGATGTAATAGAAATAACCTCTGATGACATTAAATCGGTACCTGAAATTGGTTTAAATTTTAATACTAAATATATTTCAGGGGCAATCCGTAAAAATGATCAATTTATTTTACTTACAAATATTGAAAATATATTTTCATTATCTGAAACTGAGACTTTAAAAGCATTGGATATAGAAAATTAAAAAGAAATTCATATTTCAGGCTGTAAAGATCAAAATATTTTGGTTAGTAGTAGTGATAAAAGGGCGTTTTCGAGAGAACCCGCCCATTTTATGATTTTAAAACAATTTCCCCTGTTCCGGTTTTTCGGTTACCGGAATAAGTTTATCCAGAGATATATACCACAGGTAGCCTTCCACCCGGGCATAGCCCATCTGCTTCAGGTAACGCATATACCAGCTTACCTGTTTAATATAGGTTAAGTCTTCTTCATACCCGAATTTATAATCCACAACCACTGCTTTATTGCCTTTAAGCATTACCCGATCGGGACGGTGTATCGTTTTGTCCGGCAACATGATGGATGCTTCGTTTTTAATTTCCCAGTTACCGGAAAACCAATCACAAACCAGGGGTTTGTTGATTGCTTCGGTTATCTTCTTTCGCACAGCATCTTTATCTTCCAAAGATATTTTACCTTCCATTATAGTCCGGGATATCGCTTTGTCAATATCATCTGCGGTGCAGATATTCTGAAAAATCTCATGTAAAACCTTCCCTTCCTTCAAATGAGAATGCAATTCATTTTCGCCATTGATATATTCAAGAGAAGTAATCACCTGGTGCGTTACATCCGAAACCGGACGAATAGGATAAGGAATTTCGTTTACCAATAGTTCGCGGTTATGATCTTTGGAACTATGCTTCTCCGGAATAGTGCCAATATTTAAAACTTCTTCGTTATAAAAATCGGGCAGATAAAAAGCCGGAAAATTTGAATCTTCAATCTGAAAATACTGGTTGTTTAAAGAGTTTTTGATTAACGGCGCTACATTATTTTTAATGATTTCATCTTCAAAATCGGGAGTTAAAATATACAGTACATCAATGGCTCTGGTAAATGCAACGTATAAAAGATTAATATTATCGACAAATAACAATGCTTTTTCACGAAGGTAATCGTTCCCGAAAACCGTTTCTTCCAGCGACGAAGAAAGATTCAACGGCAACAGGCTTATTTCATTAAGCGGAGCCACATCAGAGCGGCACCATAAATAATTACCGCTGCTGCTTGTTTTCATTATTTCCCAGTCGCCAAAAGGTATTATTACCGCCGGAAATTCAAGACCTTTGGATGAATGGAAAGTCATTAACCTCATGGCCTCCTGATTATCGGGCATAGTGATAACCTGATTGTCCTGATGATCGCTCCACCAGTTTAAAAACGAATGAATATCAGCAGCTTCTCTTTTTATATAATTCTGAAGCATTTCCTGAAAAGCAAGAATAAAGGGCAACTCAGACTTAATCTTATTTAAGCCGAAATATATAATGAGGGTATCCGCAAGTTCATAAATGGAAAGCTGACGTAGTTCCTGATTGTCAAAAAAATCGGAAATCTCATGAGGTACAACCACTCCGCCTCCCGGGACAAATATTTTTTCCAAATCAGGAGAATGCTCTTCTTTAACCGATAAATAAAAATGATAAACCAGAAAAGCAGCATTGGTCATATCGTCCGGTGCCGAAATATAGGTGAAGCAAGACAACAGCCATTTAATAACGATAGAATTCTTTAAAAGTAAAGAGTCGCCCGAAAGTATATCATACCTGTAATTTTCAGATTTATTCTGTTTCTGATAGGTAAGAAAATAATCGGATATCAGTTTGGCCTCCTTTTTATCTCTCACCAGAATGGCTATTTCAGAAAGTTTATAACCCGAATCCTGCAATTTTTCGACAAATGCGGGAAGTTTAGCCAGAACATCGTTTTTCCAGTCCTTACTCCTTTTATTCTCAGCTTTAATAAACTCCACTGAAACATAGCCTTCGTCCCTGGGTTTGTTCTCCGGAACCTGTTGTTCAAAACCCGAATAAGCGCCCGTTAAAACCTTAACAAATTCGTTATCGCTGCCCGACGTCATAATACTTGACTCCTGAAGCAATAACAGATTTATTACATTCCTGAAAAAAGTATTGTTAAACTTAACCACATTGATGGAACTCCGGTAATTATAGTTTAGGGTTTCCACAACCGAATCATGAGGCAGAATATCTCCGGTTATCTTATCCGAAAGTATGGTCCAGTCGCTGTTTCTCCAACGGTAAATAGACTGCTTTACATCTCCAACCACCCAGTTTTTATTACCTTCGGCCAGGCTATTGGTTACCAATGGCTTAAAATCTTTCCATTGCAATACCGAAG
>WSSedL1CaDRAFT_10000962_pt1 | contig 18484 bp, 12 predicted proteins | sample WetSurSL1Cattail_FD_9464 | JGI IMG/M metagenome (IMG submission 9464)
CCGGGCCAGATAACCATCTTGTGATTTGTAGAACGTAATTCCGCCAATGGTTCCTTGTAATTTTAGAATACTTTTTTGTTGTGCCATAATACTTTGTTTTAAAATTATTAGAACAAAAGTATATCCTGAATTTACAACATTGAACACTGGTACTTCCGGCAATGTCTATATCTGCCGTTATTGCCTAAAAAGGTTTTATTAAACGCATAATTATTTGTAAATTTGCATTGAAAACAATGACACAATGGAAGTCAAACGTATTTGCATATACCCGAAGGATGTGCAACGCATTACAGGCAAAAGCGAACGTTACGGCAGATCGTTGCTCGCACAGATAAGGAATCACTATCAAAAGCAGGAACACCAATTCGTCAGCATTGACGAATTTTGCCAATACACAGGACTAAAAGCCGAACAAGTACATCCCTTCATTACAGGATAACAGACAACAAAAGCATACCAAAGGTTAGTTATCTTCCTAAATAATATACTCCAACCACACTAAAAAATAGTCCGCAACCCCTGATCGGTTAGATAGAAGTCTAGAGTTTATGCTTAGAATAAATATGACTAGACTCGAAAAGCTTTTGCTTTCCGCTCTATTTCTGAAGGAGAAATCTTATACTTAGCTGCAACCTTCCTCCAGGAGGCAACTGCTTTGGTCACTTCCTCTTTTATTTCTTCAGCACGTTTGTCGGATAGCAAATAGTAAGGAGCGGTATTCATAACTAAATCAATATCTAATGAGTTATCCACTTCATCAATATTCAGTTTAAGCCCTGTTCCAGTTTCGTTTGCATTAATGTCAAACGCTGGTGATAGGATCCAACCGTCTTCAGTGTATAGAAACCCATGATTTCGTAGATGATCATCCGTATTGGAAACGCAAACAGAAAAGAGCACTCTACGGAAAAGTTCTCCCAAATTTGCCGTTGTATCTGTACATTCAGACTTAATAAATGAAACTAAATCTAAATAACTTACTCCACTGTCTGCATCGTCTCCATCTGTCCGTTGTAGCAGTGTCATAGCTGAAGCATAATGAATCCGCTTTTTGTCTTCTGTCCTGTCAAAACGTTGGGATAAATAAGTATGATAAGGGGAAGCAAGCTTTTTTATAAAAGCATTTGGAACCGTAATTTTAGCTTGAATGGCTAGTTCATGGACAACCATTTCCCACAACCCAATATCAGAATCATCTTTTTTACTTGGGAATTTAGCGATCCACTGTTTTCCGTTTGTGTCAACAACATCTGCTTTAGGGCGAGCTCCTCCCAGTGATGAACCAGGAGCAATGAGTTGATTAATCCATTTCAGGGAAGCTTCATCTAACTCGTCAGCATTCTTTTCATATTGTTCAACCGCGTATTCAAGATCTCTTAATGATGTCCAGGGTGGAGCTGCTAGTCGTTGGTCATTACTCATAAATTCACCCTGTTCAGTTTCTTTAAAACGCAATCCTCCCATGCGATGACTATCGTGTACACCCAATAAAAAATCAATTCCAAATAAAGTGCGAGGTTCTGTTTTCTCAATTTTAGACAAAAGGATTTCTCTACGCTTCATCAATAGTTGCCCCCATCTGTCCGGTGAAGAGTCTTTGAAAATGCCGAAATTATCATTTGAGGATGCATAATGTAATCCTGAGAAAAGAGGCAACTCTGGATCAATAGAAATGCCGGTCTTTATCCATTCATTGTCATATTCAAAAGAATACACAGCTTTGCCCCGAAGAGAAGCAAAATATAATCTTCCTATCAATTCAGGTGAATCGAGCATATACCAATCCGCATACACAAGTATTTCTTTTTCTTTATTCTGTTTCATAATAAATTAGTCAAATTTAGGTTTCTCAGAATTTCCCTTATCAATAACATGATCAATAGCGGATATTGTCTTGTTCTTTTTCGGGGCTCTTTTTTTTACTATCAGTCCGGCGTCCTGAATCTGTCTGCCTACCGGATCTTTGTCTGCTATCAATAATAAATCATCTTCAAGCCGTAAAACAGATAAAACCTGCAAATAGCTACCTAGTGAAACCGATGGAGAACCATCTTCTATATTTCCCAACGTAGATGTGGCAATACCGGCTCGCTCAGCCATAGAGCGAATAGATAGCTTTCGGCGTAAACGGGCTAACTTTATATTCTCACCTAATGTGGCAAGGATATTTTTCTGTTTTTGAATGTAATTTGTTCCTTTTGATTTCATAACAACTGATATTTCAATACAAAAGTATATATAATAACTGATATATCATACATTATAAGTAAAAATATAGAACAAATAAAAATATACAATCAGTTTATAGCGTTTCAACCATACTAAAAAATAGCCTTCAATTCTTTGCATTATCATGGAAATTTCGTATTTTTGTATACGCGATTTTTCGATTTAAAAGCTGCTTTTATTAGTGAAAATTTTTCGGGTGAAAAATCGGGTACCCAAGCATTTTACGAGCATAACTCACTGACATACATAATGAAATTTAGCGGATACAAGAGCCTCTCTCTCCGCTTTGAACAATTAAGAGACCTATTTGGGTCTCTTTTTTTGTGCCCAAATGTCAACTAAATGGCCTCTCTCTTGATAGTCAAATATAAGATAATCAAATTGTTGGTTGATTTTATTGATCCGAACTTTGGAAAGATTATTCGCATTTGTCTGGCCAATGGCTGGATTCAAAAAAATCCTTTTATAAACTACAAAAGTAAGATGGTGGAAGTCGAACGAGCATTCTTATCCCAAGAAGAAATTGCAACGATGTTCAAAAAAACATTTGGCACCGACCGGCTTAATCTGGTTAAGGATATATTTCTTTTCAGCTGCTTTACAGGTCTCGCCTATTCTGATGTGAAAAAACTATCTCGGAGAAATATAGGTATTGGGGTTGATGGTGAGCGTTGGATTTTTATAAATCGTACCAAGACGGACACACGTTCCAACATTCCGTTATTACCAATTGCTTCCGCAATATTAGAAAAATACGAAGATCATCCTCAGGTAGTCAACCAAGAAAAACTTTTGCCGATCCTTAGTAACCAAAAAATGAACTCTTACCTGAAGGAAATAGCAGACGTTTGTGAGATAAACAAAGAGTTAACATTTCATATTGCCCGACATACATTTGCCACCACTGTCACACTTTCAAACGGTGTCCCGATCTAAAGCGTTTCCAAAATGCTAGGTCATAAAAATCTCAAAACAACTCAACACTACGCTAAAATTTTGGATTTGAAAGTAAGTGACGATATGAAGATTTTAAAAGATAAATTTGGAAATGCCAATCAATTAATAATAAAAAAAACACTGGGATAGCTACTTAGAGACCTCTGATAAATTATATTTTCCCATTTTACTGCTATAAGGTGTAAATTTCAATATATAGAAATTTACACCTTATATTACTTTACAATCAAATTTTTCAATTAATATACAAAACTGAAATACAGAGTTTTATTTTTTAAAAATTATTCTATTTATTGTTGATTATTTTTTTTCAATCACTCATTTTGAATATTTTTTCTATCTTTGCACCCGCATTCGGTTCACTCATCTGTATATCTCAGAAAGTGATTAAAAGGGAATCAGGTGAAAATCCTGAACAGTCCCGCTGCTGTAAGCTCTTAGATTAATGATAAATTGTTAGCAATTTATCATTAATTAAAACGTTTTGAACAACACTTTTGCCACTGTTTCTTAGTCAACAGTAGGCAGCCAATAGTAAACAGTTTTGATCTTTCAAACTGTCAATTATTAACTGTCAACTAACAACTAAAATGGGAAGGCGTTCAATAACGGGAGTAAGTCAGAAGACCTGCCATGCATTATATAAGTTTTAGCTTTCGAGGAATAAGCTTTAGACACAGTACCCGTCACAGATTCGTGGCATCCGTATTTGTATCTTTGTATTATTCCGTGGTATCAAATCTAAAAAAATTAGTAACCATGGACAAAAAAAACAAAGGAGAATTATATTCTCTTCGATTGATGTATTGTACAAAACAGAAATGTTTAGCACATTCAGCCATAACACCTGACTTTTTCTCAAATCCACCAACCTATACTTAGGATACGCCTACGATGGTTAGGTGAATCCTTTTTCACCCCTTCCATCCTTTTTTAGTTCAGGTTTACTCATACTCATTATGCTTAATGAAGTACACATAACTTGTATACGCTCACCAATACAAATAAATTTCATAACAATATGACAAATAGACTAGTTGCATTATTAATTTTGGGTACACTATTTTTTTCGTGTACTCGTCAGGAAAAAAGTCAACAACAAAAAGCATCAAATGCTTCCGTCACAGAATTCAATTTTCAATCGAAAGTGAAATATGCAAAGGGCTTTACTATTAAGAACCATGATACATGGAAAGAGTTGGTTGTATTTGACGAATGGAAAGGAGATACGCTGGGGTATTATGCTTTAGTACTCCGTGGAAAAACAAAACCGGACAAGTTGCTGGCAAAAGCAATCGTCATACAGGTTCCCATCAGCAATATTGCGTGTTTATCGAGTACACATGTGGCAGCTTTAGCACTACTTAATGAACAAAACAGAATAACAGGTGTATCTAATCCTAAAAAAATCTGGAACAAAGATGTAGCCGCCGCTTATAAAGCAGGGAAAGTTGTAAGCATTGGTCGTCAGATGAATAACAACATCGAACAAATTCTGGCTCTGTCTCCCGAAGTATTAATGAAATCGGCTTACGAGAATGTTCGCAATGACGATGTAAGAATTACTGAAGCTAATATACCTATAGTTTATAACGTAGAATGGATGGAACCAGACCTGCTAGGAAGAGCCGAATGGCTCAAATTTGTTTCCGCATTTTTCTGTAAAGAGCGGGAAGCTGACTCTATTTTTAGTAGAATTGAAACAAATTTTCATCAGGCGCAACAACTTACTAAATTGGTCAAAAACCGTCCAACAGTACTATTAGGGCTTGATTATAAAGGAGCTTGGCATATGTCAGGAGCTAAAAGCTATGTAGCCGCTATGCTTGATGATGCTGGTGCCACTTTTAAAGGAAATATAAATAAAGATGAACAACCTTTGAGTTTCGAACAAGTACTGGATCAGCATGGAAACGATGACAAATGGCTGAATTGGATGACTCCTGGAATATCATCAATTGAATTTTTAGGGAAGATGAACGAACGGTATAAACTGTTCAAAGCGTTTCGAACGGGAGAAATATACAATCATGATAAACGATTGAATGCTTTTGGTGGAAATGATTTTTGGGAAAGTGGCGTATATCGTCCCGATTTGTTGCTAAAAGATCTTGTTAAAATTTTTCATCCTGATTTATTGCCAGATTACCAAACTGTATACTGGAGAAAGCTACCATTAAAATAGAATTCAAATTAAATATATCTGATATAAATTCTATGAAAGTAATCAACAGAACATCAATTCTTTTTATAGCCATTGTTATCCTTACTATTCTTTTTTTCATTCTTGATCTGGCTTTGGGAAGTGTATCTATTCCCTTAGACGGAGTGGTATCAGCTCTGCTAGGGAAACCTGAAAAAGCATCTTGGCAATACATTATACTTAATTTTCGGATGCCTAAAGCCATCGCAGCAATACTAACAGGTGCAGGTATCTCAGTAGCCGGACTTCAGATGCAAACACTATTTAGAAACCCATTGGCCGACACTTCAATACTGGGAATAGGTCATGGTGCCAGTCTGGGGGTTGCCATCTTTGTGTTGGCATCGGCTTTATTTCCGGGAATACTACCTATTGACGCGCAATATAACAACTGGGGAATAATTCTGGCAGCTGTAACCGGAGCTTTTTTAGTACTGTTTTGTATTTCTACAGTATCAGTATGGTTGAATGATATGGTTTCGCTATTGATTGTGGGAGTTATGTTTGGCTTTGTTACAGGTTCATTAGTTAGTATTTTACAATATTTTAGTGCTCCAGAGTTAATAAAAAGCTACCTTATATGGACTTTTGGTAGCTTATCGGGTGTAACATGGAGTCAATTAAAAGTAATGGCTCCTATCGTGTGTTGTGGATTAGCACTGTCTTTCCTCTTCCCAAAAAGTATGAATGCTATCCTGCTGAGCGAACAATATGCGCGCAGTGTTGGCGTTAGGGTTAGCTTTGTACGCAACGGACTTATATTAATTACAGCCATACTAGCAGGAACACTGACTGCTTTTACAGGTCCGATCGCATTTATTGGTATAGCAGTTCCGCATTTTGTCCGCTTACTATTTCGCACAGCAGATCATCTTATACTCATACCTGCATCTATACTTTGTGGCGCTTTGCTGATGCTTTTTTGCGATATGGTGTCACAATTACCTGGAGGTGATACCATTCTACCTATCAACTCCGTAACCTGTATTATAGGTGCCCCGGTAGTTGTTTTTATAGTTATCAAAAACCGTAGACGAAAGTCTGCTTTCAGTTGATTTGTTCAAACAAACATAAAATATTAAGAATGGAAAACACATCAAACATCATGGAAAGGGCTTCAACTATGACAATGCATTGTAAAAAGTCGATACACCTGACGGAGCCAATTTTAAAAGCTGTAAATTTAACTACAGGATACTGTCAGGGAAAAAACAGTCGGATATTATCTAAACAACTAAGCCTTTCAATCAAAAATGGAGAATTAGTATGCCTTTTGGGTCCTAATGGCTGTGGAAAATCGACTTTAATGCGGACAATAGCCGGACTACAAAAACCATTGCTGGGAGATGTTCTGATCGAAAACCAAAATATCATCCGAATCAAACCACGTCAAAGAGCTTTATTACTAAGCTTGGTTCTTACAGACAAAGTAGAAGGCGGAAATCTTACTGTGGCAGATATAGTTGCAGTAGGTCGTTTTCCACACACCAATCAGATGGGGTTATTGAACAAAGAAGATAAATCAATGATAAATAGCGCATTGTATCGTTGCGGATTACAAACTGAATTTGCTCATCGCTTATTTGCCCAGCTGAGTGACGGAGAAAAACAACGGGTGATGATTGCAAGAGCATTGGCGCAAGACACTCCGTTAATTATGCTCGACGAGCCAACCTCACATCTTGACCTACCAAACCGGATTGAAATGATGAAGACCCTACGTCAACTGGCAAAGGAAACTAACAAAGCAATTTTGCTTTCAACCCACGAACTTGACCTGGCTTTACAATGGGCTGATAGTTTGTGGTTAATGAGCAATGATGGTGTAATTCGACAAGGTGCTCCGGAAGACATGGTGCTAAATGGGAGTTTTTCAGAGGTATTTGGTGGTAAGTCTTTTCATTTTGACAAACACACGGGTACATTTAAAATGCAACGAGAGCATAAGGCATCGGTACGACTCATCGGGTCGGGCGTACTATTTGAATGGACAAGGCGAGCATTGGAACGTGAAGGCTTTGATTGGTCGGATAGCAATCCGGCTTCCTCTTGCATTGAGATAATCAGCAAACGGGAATGGCTGTATAAATTTGGAAATCAAGAACGCATTTGTCAATCAATTGGGGAATTACTTTCCTGCCTGAGACACGAAGCCTACTACTTATCATTGACTAAATAAATATTCATCTATGTACAAAATTGTATTCCTCTTAGACGCACATACCCCGACAATTAATATAGACAAAGCAACTAAAAAGCTTGATTCTGAAATAGAAGTTCAAGTCGTTCGGCAAATGTCTTTGGATGTATCACCGGAAGCCTACAACGAGAATCTGCCACTATTTGATCAGGCTGATTTTATCTTCATCACCGGACACGGTAGTATCACTACCTTCAAATCGTTCAACGCTTTTATGGAGCGTTACCAAAAAGCAAAAAAGATATTTTTTCACACCGGAATTCAGGATGAAGTGGATGCCATATTGCCACGTCTCAATCTGTCTGCTTCCGACTATTTAATGGTCTATCGCTATTTCACCATGAGTACGGAAGAAAACTACCTGAACCTATTTCTTTACTTAGCATCCGTTTTAGGAGGAGCAGGTCAATATAAGTATATTGAGCCAAAACAACCTCAGTGGGAAGGGCTCTACCGGATAAACGAATCGGAAATGTCCGAAAGAATTAAAGCTGCCAAAAGATCTAATAGACCTATAGTTGCCGTGCTTTTCAGTCAACATTTAGTACAAAATGAGGATTTAAAGCATATAAATGCTCTCATTGATTGTGTGGAAAAATACAAAGCCTGTGTAGTTCCTATTTACACTCCTGCAGTGAAAGATGAGGCAACAGGTCGAAAAGGTATAGAATGGATACTAAGACGTTATCTTATGGAAAAAGATGAATCCATCGTTGATGTCATCATCAATACAATTGGCTATTCAATGACCATATTCAATTCCGAAGGGAATGGATCTAAACGCTCCGAAAAATCAGTTTTCGCTGACATAAGAGTACCTGTAATTCAAGCATTTTCAACGTATTTTCAATATGACCAATGGAGAAAATCCATCGTTGGTCTCGATGCGATGGCTTTGGTTTCAGGTATTTACTATCCGGAATTTGATGGTCAGATTGGAGGATACCCCATTGCTTCGCACCATTATATTCCTGAGAAAGGATCCTTTATGGCCGACCCAATCCCCGATAGGATTGATAAAGTTGTACGTCTATCACTAAACTGGGCCCGATTACGAAGTCTGTCTAATGAAGACAAAAAAGTTGCTATCATTTTCCACAATACACCTCCACGTAATGATATGATCGGATGTGCCGCAGGGCTTGACTCTCCGGCATCAGTTTTCAACATTATCGAGAAATTGAAATCGTCCGGCATTCACACTGAATATAATTTTGAGAGCGGCGACGAGATTATACGAAAGATCATTGATAGGGTATCAAATGACACTACATGGATGTCTCCTGAAGACATGATTGCACGAAGCATTGATACAATTAACAAGGAGCAATATCAAAAGTGGTATAATACTTTATCCGAGAACGTCCGTTTCCGATTGGAAAAGGATTGGGGGGAAGCTCCGGGGCATTTCATGGTGCATGAGAAAAAAATGCCGGTTCCGGGTATTTTAAACGGAAATATATTTATCGGATTGCAGCCGCCTCGGGCTTTTGAAGAAAAGGCCGAGCAATGTTACCACAGCTGCGATTTTGTATGCCCACACCAGTATATTGCTTTTTATAAATGGGTGAAACATGTTTTTAAAGCTGATGTGATTATGCACATAGGTACACATGGTACAATAGAATGGCTACCCGGAAAAGAAAAAGGATTATCTGACGAATGTTTTCCGGATGTATGCATTGACGATATACCGCATCTTTATCCATACCATGTTTCGGTAGTAGGCGAAGGTATTCAGGCCAAACGTCGCTCATCAGCAGTTTTACTGTCACATCTGATTCCTTCTATGAAAGAGAGCGGTGTATATGATCAACTAACCGATCTGGACAATCTGATTAAAGAATATCTGCAATCTTCGCATGTAGCAAAAGCTCAGATCCCTACGTTGCAAGAAGACATCTGGAAATTGACCGTAAAGCTTAACCTTCATACTGATCTACAACTAAATGAAGATCAGCAGCCCGTTGAATTCGATACATTTATTGCAGAACTTCACTCTTGGACTGAGACAATTAAACAATCAGAGATAAAAGACGGCTTGCACATCTTCGGGCACGTACCCGAAGGGGATCGCTTCAACAACTTATTGCGCTTGTTGGTCCGCATTAAAAATGGAAATGTTGCATCTCTTCCACAAGCCACAGCTGAAGCTATTGGGTTTGATTACGAAGAAATAACGAATAGTCCCGATAAGTTTTTCAGACCGGGTATAACCGGGCACTTAATTATTGATGAATGCACACAGACAAGTATTAAGGTGGTGGAAGCCTTAGCAAAAAACAACTTCAATGATGCACTTATTCATAACATCATCGATGAGAATATCAGTGAGAAAACCGGTTCGCGTGTGAATTTGGAAAAAACACTCCGATATATCTGTCAGGAAGTTCAACCTAAACTCAACCGTACATTCGAAGAACTGGAATGGTGCGAGACAGGTATTAATGGTGGTTTTGTTGCGCCACATCAAGGCGGTTGTCCTTCGAGGGGAAACGTCCGGATTTTACCTACAGGTCGGAACTTTTTTGCCATTGACCCTGCGGCGGTACCTTCCCGTGCAGCTTATCAGGTAGGCAAACGAATGGCAGAAGAATTGATTGCACGTTACTGCAAAGATGAAGAGCATTATCCTGAGAGTATTGGTATTGTTCTTTATGCCGGTGATCAAATGAAAACATCTGGCGATGACATTGCCGAAGTACTTTATCTTATGGGAATCCGCCCCGTATGGTTAGGAACTTCAAGTCGCGTAACTGACTTGGAATTGATCCCACTAGAAGAACTGGGGCGACCACGTATTGATGTAACTTGTCGTATATCGGGACTCCTTCGAGACACTTTTCCAAACCTGATAGAAATGATTGACAGAGCTGTCAATATGGTTGCTGCCGCTAACGAGCCCTTGGATCAAAACTTTATTCGGAAGCATGTTACCGAAGAGCTTGATGAGCTTACAGCTCAAGGTATGGACCCGCGCACTGCCCGTCAAGAAGCTTTACTACGAGTATTTAGCTGTCCTCCGGGAACTTATGGGGGTGGAGTTGATATTCTTATCGAAAGTAAAAAATGGGAATCAACCACTGATTTGGCAACTATTTCAGTCACTTGGAGCTGTCACGCTTATAGCACTGAATTACATGGCAAGATTAGTCGTGAAACTTATAGTCGACGGTTGGCAAAAACCGATGTGACTGTAAAAAATGAAAACTCTGTAGAGTTTGATATTTACGAGATTGACGATGAATACATTTATCATGGAGGTATGATAGCTGCCGTAACAGAGCTGAGTGGCAAAAAGCCTCGCTCCTATTACGGAAATTCGGCTAACCCTGAAATGACAAAAGTTGCATCGGTACGCGAAGAAACGGCCCGTATTGTACGTGCCAGATTACTCAATCCTCAATGGATAGAAGGTCTCAAACAACATGGTTACAAAGGAGCGCAAGATGTTTCATACAATATGGATAACCTCTTCGGATGGGACGCTACAGCAGATACAATCGAGAAATGGATGTATGATGCTTTGGCCGAACATTGGCTGTTCAATCCTGAAAATAAAGAATGGATGGACAAAGTGAATCCGTGGGCAGCACGACATATCAACGAACGAATGCTTGAAGCTATCCAGCGAGGGATGTGGAAGGCTGATGAAGAAATGAAAGAACGCCTCGCCAATCTGTATGTTGAAACAGAAGGAATATTGGAAGATATGAATTTTTAATTGAAAAATAAATAATGGACAAAACACAATTTCCCTTTGCCGCTATTGTTGGGCAGGAAAAAATGAAAAAAGCGCTTTTACTCAACCTTATTAATCCTCGCATTGGTGGACTTTTGATCAAGGGAGAAAAAGGTACAGCAAAATCTACTATTGTTAGAGCAGCTGCACAACTGCTTCCTGAACTAAATGTCATAGAGCTACCCTTGGGTGCCACAGAAGATAAAGTAGTGGGAACCCTCGATATTGAACAGGCTATTAAAAAAGGAGAAAAAAAATTTGAAGCCGGTATTCTGGCTAAAGCTGATAACAATATTCTTTATGTCGATGAAGTAAATCTACTTGAAGACCATATTGTTGACATTTTACTTGATGTTGCTGCCATGGGGGTCAATACCGTAGAGCGTGAAGGTATCTCTTATTCACATCCGTCCAGGTTTATTCTTATCGGCACAATGAATCCTGAAGAAGGAGATCTTCGTCCTCAACTACTCGATCGTTTCGGACTTACTCTTGATGTAATTGGTGAATCGGATGTAGAGAGCCGGATAGAAATAATGAAACGTCGTTTAGCATTTGAGGCAGATCCGGAACAATTGATCAACGATTACGCCGAAGAACAAAACAAACTGACTCGAATTATTCTAAAAGCCCGTGAGAAGTTAGCAGATATTACTTGTCCTGAAAATTTATATGAGTTAATTGCTAAACTTTCAGTTAATGTAGGGGTTGATGGGCATCGTGCTGATATTATCATCTTAAAAACAGCTATTACTTTAGCCTGTTATTATCAAAAAAACGAAGTCTCTGATTCGGACATCTATGAAGCAGCCGAACTGGTATTGCCTCACAGACTTCACCGCTTACCATTTGATGAAAAAGAACTCTCGGCTGACAAATTGAGGGAAATGATTTATAATATAAATAACACCCTTGCACTAAATTAAAAATGAATCATAAGTATCCTTTCACTGCCATTTCTGGGCAGCAGCAGGCAAAGATCGCTCTGCTACTAAACTGTATTCATCCAACTATCGGAGGAGTCCTGCTTTCGGGCGAGAAAGGAACGGCTAAATCGACTATGGTTCGGGCTATTGCCCAGCTTCTTCCGGAACAACAAGTACTAACATTGCCACTTGCAGTTACAGAAGATATGCTTTTGGGCAATATTGATGTTGAGGCAACAGTAAAGACAGGAATACTTCAGCACCAACCGGGTTTGCTTGCCCGGGCAAACGGGCAAATACTTTATATTGATGAAATAAACCTTTTATCGGAATCTGTCCTGAATTTGATTTTGGATGTTGCAGCTTCTGGAGTCTTTCATATTGAGCGAGAAGGAATCTCCGGTACCTACAAAAGTCAGTTTATACTCCTTGCGTCAATGAATCCGGAAGAAGGAGCTTTACGCCCGCAAATATTGGATCGTTTTGGCTTTTTTGTTGAACTTAAAGCCTCAAACAATGAGCGCGAGCGTGTTGAGATCATGAAAAATCGTTTACTATTCGAAGAGAATTCAGCCGCATTCTATGCCAGGTATTTATCTGATGAGAAAGCTCTTTCTCTGAAAATAGACAGAGCAAAGAGCAGATTAAAGGAAACGAATCCGTCCGATGATGTGCTAAAACAAATAGCACAAATTTGCGAACGGGCTTTCGTAGCTGGTCATCGCGGTGATCTTGCTTTGCTTCGGGGGGCAATAGCCCATGCTTCCTTCAACGAACGAACAGTCATCACCAGAGCTGATATTGCAGCAATACAAGCCTTGGCACTAGCACATCGTATACGAAATACGCAGTCTACTCCACCTCCCGAATCCGATGAGCAGCCAGATCAGGAAGATCAGGAAAATCAGGATCCAAAATCTCCTTCAGCACAAACAGATGAGCAACAACCTCAGCAAGAGGATGAAAACAATAATGAAACTGAGTCCGAAGCTTCGCCTAATGAGGGAAAACAGGACTTTCCCGTTTCTATAGGAGAAGATCATTTTGACTTGTCGGAATTAAAACTTTCACAGGATATTCTCACGCCTAAATCGGACAGAAAAATTCGGAATTCAGGTAGTGGTAAACGTTGTATTACTCGAAGCGGAACAAAGCAGGGACGCTACGTGAAAGCCATTATACCAAAAGCTAAAGTCTTAGATTTGGCATTTGATGCTACGCTGCGTGCAGCGGCTCCTTTTCAATCCTTACGCAAAAAGAACGGAATGGCACTTGTTATTCAAACAGAAGATATTCGTGAAAAAAGGCGGGAACGTCGCATTGGCAACAGCGTCCTCTTTCTGGTAGATGCCAGTGGTTCAATGGGTATTCAACACAGGATGAGTGAAGCTAAAGCTGCCGTATTGGAAATGCTGAAGCTCTCATATACCAAACGCGATGTAGTAGGGATGATGACTTTCAGACAAGATGGGGCTTCGCTCATTTTACCTCCTACGCGTAGCATTTCAAAGGCAGCAAGTCTTTTACGCGACATAAAAACGGGCGGACGAACACCTTTAGCTGAAGGTTTACGCTCTGCCGATAGGCTTATGCAGGGATTGATACGGAAAAATACAGAGATCATGCCAATTGTAGTCGTCTTTTCTGACGGCAGAGCCAATTTCGCTTCTTGTCATGAAAGTGCTACCGCCGAAACACAAGAACTTGCACAATCTTTAAGTACTAACACAGTTCGCTACATTGTAGTCGACACTGAAAGTGGATTTATCAAACTTGGATTTGCCCGCAAACTGGCGCAATGGCTGGATGCCCGATACTATCTGCTGACTGATATAAAACAACATAATATTCAATCAATTATTAATCAGTAAAGAAAATGAACAAAGAAAAACTATTTGACACTCCGTTGGGCGATACTGTCCTTCGTTACAATGATGCAATTGTCATTCAGCTCAATGGTTCTCGCAGGGTAGCTTCTACCTCAGCCTTGAACGGTGGAGTAAAAGACGATTTGAAATTTGTATTCAACAAAAGCTGTGCTCATGAGTTGCATGGCAAAACTTGTCCTGGAATGAAAGGTCCCACTATTGAAGAGCATTATAGTGTAATCGCCAGAGAACTGGAATTAGATCCTGCCACCTGTACCGGTATGGGAACAGCAGCTCTGGTAGAAAATACAGCTGTAGTTACCGACAGTTATAACGGTGTTTCTGTAACGGCAATGGTTACTGCAGGTATAGATGTAAATGGTGGACGCGCGGGCGATTTGGCTCGTTATGATGAGTTTGCAAAAAAGCATATCAATATTTCGCCTGATAACGGGACTATCAATATTTTCGTACACATCAATGCAAATATGCCTGCAGGAACTTTAAACCGTGCTTTAATGACAGCTACTGAAGCTAAGACGGTAGCTTTACTCGAATTAATGGCCAATAGTATGTATTCTACAGGATTGGCAACCGGATCAGGCACTGATAGTTTGATAGTTGTTGCAAACCGTGAATCGGAAATATACTTGGAAAATGCAGGAAAACATTGCAAACTGGGGGAAATGATCGGAACAACAGTCATCAAGGCTGTGAAAGAAGCTTTAGATAAACAAACCGGAATGAATACCACTAGGCAATCAGCTGTAAGCTGGCAAAACAAACGTTATGGTATTACACAGGAAAAAACATGGACCTATTACCAGCATATCTTCGGGGAGGAAGCTAAAACAGAAGAACAGTTTATACAATCGTTCTCCAAAGTTGATACCGATAAAAAGGTCGTTGCCTTTGTAGCATCCTCCGTTCATCTACTCGATCAGTATTCATGGGGATTGCTGGATGAAAAAACAGTTCACGATTTATTTTCAACACAAATAAAATCATTCAGGGATTCGTTCAGTCTGCCTGCTCTATCAGGCCATTCTTCCGATAAACACCAAAACTTGACAAAACACAGTTTTCAGGAAATGATGATTAGTCCCATCATTTCCACCTTGGCCTATTTGTGTCATAAATAAATCAGAAAATTTAAAAATTCTCTGATTAGCTAAAAGTAAAAGGATAGGGAATTCGGTAAAGTTTGCTTCTTACAAATCAAGCCGAAGCTGTTCCCGCAGCCGTATGTCCATTAAAAAATTCAAAACCTCGTGGGTCACTGTTTCTTCAGGGATGGGAAGACCGTTTTAGAATTGGATGAGCCGGAAAACCTGCCTTTTACTTTGTTTTTAAATCAAAGCTTTCGGGTAAAAAGCCAAAGATTAGAATCGCTTTTCTATTCTTATATGCAAAATAAATTCTAGCAGAGATTGTCTTCTGTTAGACCCTCTGTTTTGCACCTTTCCTGCCTAAAGTTTATGATTATGTGAACTATTCAATTTTACAATACATAAACAATTTAAAAAATGAGAAAAACTTTATTATTCACATTATTATCAATTATCAATTTAGCAATCTACGCAGATCATTTAGTTTCTAATGATACGCTTTCTGTAGTAAACCTCGGGGAAATTAAAGTTTCAGCTACAAAAAGTAACACTAAACTAAAAAACCTTCCTTACAAAGTGGAAGTCATTAGTTCCGAAGTAATTAAGCTAAGCCCGGCAAAAGACTTGGGTGAATTGCTAAAAATGAACAGTAGTGTTGACATTATTCAATATCCGGGACTATTATCATCAGTCGGAATGCGGGGTTTTCAGCCTACTACTAATAATAAGTACAACGCCTTGCTGATTGACGGACTTCCGGCTGGAACCCGCAATATTTCTACACTAGGTCTGTCAAATGTCGAACAGGTAGAAATACTGAAAGGCCCATTCTCGTCACTTTACGGTTCTAATGCTATGGCTGGTGTTATCAATATTGTTACTCCAAAGCACAAAGAGACTCTTCAGGGAATGACTAACCTGAGTTGGGGTAGTTTTATGACTTCTCATGCCGATGTATCTGTGGGAGGACGAATTACTGGACCGTTGAGTTTTGACTTGAGCGCATTTACCGACAACGAAGGAGAAAACTACACAATAGGAAAGCATAATCTGCTAAAAATGAGCGAAACTGACAAAGCGATTCTCGACAAGAATAGCTATGGCGCAACGTTTGGCAGTACAAAGTACAGTCAGATGGGGGCATCATTACGATTGGGCTACGATATCAATAAAAACTGGGAAATAAACCTCTTCCAAAGCGGATATGAAGCTAAAGACGTTTTGTCCGGCGGCAGTTTCTGGGGGGTATATAGTAAAAACAAAAAAGATATTACACGTTGGAGTAGTCGATTGGAATTGCAGGGCATTATGAACAACCATACAATTAAATTTTCACCCTATTACAGCAATGACTTGTCTAAAAACTATCTAAATCAGATTGATACAGCTTATGTTACATCACAAAGCCGGTATGAAACCTTCGGTGCTCAGCTACAAGATAATATTAAGCTAGGGCAACAAAATATTGTAGTCGGTATTGACAACAACACACAACTAAATAAAACCAATTACTGGAAGAATGCAACGACCCAGATTGCACCCTACAATCCGGATTATTCAAATACTGCTACCGGAATTTTTGCTCAGGGGCATCTTAAGTTTTTTGACGACAAATTGAATATATCTGCTGGAGCACGTTACGACTTCATTAACTTCACCTTAAAAAAATCTACTTTACTAGGTAATGCTGAAAAAACAGATAACTATGACATTATCAACCCAAACATAGGGATCAAGTATGAAATTGTAGAAGGTCTCAGCACACATGCAAATTTTGGAACAGCATTTTTTGCTCCCGACGCAACTCAGAAAGCAGGGAACTACACCTATAATGGAACGAAATACGTTGCTAATCCCGACCTCAAAGCAGAACAATCAAAGACGGTGGATTTTGGCTTTGGCTACAAAAATTATTACTCGGGAATAGAGTCAGATATTACCTTTTTTCATACAGATCATAAAAATATGATTACAACCAGTAATGTTAATCCAGATGGTATTGCTAAATCTGGAGATGAATATACAACTTATATCAATGCATCAAAGGCATTTATGAATGGGCTTGAAGTATTGGCTTCCTATGATCTAGGAGCACTTTACGATTACAACTTTTCACTAAAGACCTTTGTGAATGCAACCTTTATGTTTGACACCAGAGTAAAGTCAGGAAATGTTTGGAGCGATATGAAATACGTGCGTAAGCAAAATGCAACCTTTGGAATTGAGTATGGTTCTGTCAATGGATTTAAATTACGGTTAAGTGGAAGATATATAGGCAGCAGAATTGAAGACAACTGGTTCTCATATTATAATGTTCGTCCTTCATTGGCTGGTTTAGCTGCCGCATCGCAACCTGAATACGCAAGTAATGGGCTGATTTTATATCCAGATTTCTTACTCTTCAATGTAAGTGCGAGCTATAGTATCACAAAAAAAATTACAGTCGGTGTCAATGTTGCTAATCTATTGGACGAAAACTACACAGAAAAAGACGGTTATAATATGCCGGGACGTAGTATCACAGCAAAGTGTAGCGTAAAATTCTAACTAACTAGGAGTTAAAAAACTATTTAGACAAAGCCGTATGACGAAGGTTTCATGCGGCTTTGTTATAGAAGGTATATTTTCTTGATTCAAACATCAACTCACATTTATGAAGAAAAAAAGTTTTTATAAGCATCTGAATGCTATGAGAAAGATTAGCGTGTGTATACTATTAATATTACCTATGCTAAGCCCGCACGCTCAAACCAAAAGTAGTATCGCTGATTCCATTCACCACATTGACGAAGTAACAGTTACTGCATTAAAAAATAAAAAGACGCTGGTTACCCATTTAAATGTTCCACTCGCGTACCTGCCTCTGTCTGTTTCATCAATATCGTGCGACACATGGGATGCAAGAGGCATTACAAATATACAGGATGCCATAAAGTTTCTACCCGGAGCTCACATGCGCACCGTATACGGAGCATATCAACGTCTCGAAGTAAGAGGCTTTGATGTAACTCCTATTATGATAGACGGAGTGAAAGACGAACGCTTTGTTCCACCTGGTAACTCGGCTCCTTTTCCCGATTTCGCCTCAGTAGAGTCCATGGAATTATTAAAAGGGCCGGCATCCGTTATGCACGGACAATTTGCGGCAGGAGGTATTCTGAATGTTATTCGCAAAGCTCCGACGACTTCCAATATCCTGAATACCCGCTTAACCTACGGCTCGTACGACAACAAACAAGCCATGATC
>WSSedL1CaDRAFT_10000963_pt1 | contig 18482 bp, 12 predicted proteins | sample WetSurSL1Cattail_FD_9464 | JGI IMG/M metagenome (IMG submission 9464)
GTGCGTCGGCTGGTGCAAATCGACTTGAGCCACCCGTTCCCCGCCATAGGGGTCGCCGAGGAACGATACGCCGATGCCAAGACATAGCAGCCCCGCGAACAGCCCAAACCAAGCGTAGCCAAGCGCCCGTTTGGCGCGGCGCAGCGTATCCCCCCCGTTGGTGCCGTCGTCTGCCATGACCGTAACCTATCGACCAGATATGGTTACGGTCGCGTTAATGGGCCCCGACAAGGAACGAACCGTCGATCAATTTGCCTCCGGCGTCATTCGGTCTCGGCCTTTTCAACCGCCTCCACCGTCTTGGCTCCGCGCAAATAGTCCAAGGCATAGGCCAACTGAAAGTCGTCGTATTTCTTGCCCGGCGCCGGACGGATCACTGCCACGGCCTTCTTTTTTGCCGTCTTGGCGTCGTTGACCAAGTGGCCGGGCAGATCGGCCTCGCTTTGCCGTTCGAGCTTGTTCAGGGCGAATTCGTCGCCTTGCGCCACCGCAATGTTGGGGGTGATGCCCTCGGCCTGGATCGAACGGCCCGACGGCGTGAAATAGCGCGCGGTGGTTATCTTCAACGCCCCGCCGCTCTGACCGAGCGGAAGCACCGTCTGCACCGACCCCTTGCCGAAGGATTTCATCCCCATCAGCACCGCTCGCTTATGATCCTGCAAAGCGCCGGCGACGATTTCCGACGACGAGGCCGAGCCGCCATTGATCAGCACCACCAGCTTTTTGCCTCCGATGATGTCGCCCTTGTGGGCATTGACGCGGAGGGTTTCCTCCGGCAATCGGCCGCGGGTCGAAACGATCTCGCCGGCATCGAGGAAATCGTCCGATACCTCGACCGCCTTGTCGAACAGGCCGCCGGGATTGTTGCGCAGATCGAGGATGTAACCTTTGATCTTGTTTTCGCCGATCTTCTTCTTGAGACCGCGCACCGCCTTTTCGAGATCGGTGTCGGTCTCGTCGTTGAAGCCGGTCAGCCGGATGTAGCCGACATCGCCTTCTGCGTGCCACTTGACCCGCTCGACGCGGATGACGGCGCGGGTGAGCGTCACGTCGAACGGCTTCTTCTCGCTCGTACGCAAAATCGTCAGCGTTACCTTGGTGCCGGGGGTGCCGCGCATCTTGTCGATCGCCTTGTCGAGCGGCTCGCCCTGAATGCTGGCGCCGTCGATGGCGGCGATGAAATCGCCCGGCTTCAGCCCGGCTTTGGCGGCGGGCGTATCGTCGATCGGCGATACCACCTTGATCAAACCGTCCTCGGCCGACACTTCGATGCCGACGCCGCCGAATTTGCCGGTCGCGCTGACCTGAAAATCGGCATATTCCTTGGCGGTGAAATAGCTCGAATGGGGATCGAGGCTGGAAACCATGCCTTCGATCGCCGCGTCGATCAGTTCGCCTTCGTCGACCGGTCGGACATATTTGGTTCGCACGGTCTCGAACGCCTCGCTGAACAAGTCGAACTGGCGGTAGACGCCGGCATTGTTGCCCGCCTGCGCCGCTACGAAAATGCCGAATGCGGCGGCAAAGCCAATTCCCGCCCCGATCAACACCCATCCCAGGCGCTTCATGACTTTCCCGCTTTCCTCATTCCGGCGGCGACAAAGGGTGCCGGATCCACCACCCGCTCATTGTGCCGAAGTTCCAAATACAATGTTAACCTGTCCCCGCTGTCAGGCATACGGCCGACCGGCTCGCAAGCCAAAACATGGTCGCCGACGCGGACATCAAGCCGTCCCAGCCCGACCAATACGGCATCGTAGCCGTCGGCCATCCGCAAGATCAAGGCTTGTCCGTTGCGATGGTAAGGGCCGGCGTAGCGAACCTCGCCGTCGGCCGGCGCCACCACCTGCGCTCCCCGCAAGGAGACGAATGTCATCCCCGGTGCCGATGCACCGCCGACGCCCTCGAAGCCGCCTTTCACCGTCTGTCCCGCCACCGGAGGGCTGAGCGAACCGGCAGCCGGAGTCCTGCCGACCTGCGCCGCCTCAACCACGACCACCCCTTGCGCTACCTGCGTTGTGCGCATCGAGTTGATGCGTTTCAACAACATTTCCAGGTTGGCAGCTTGATCCGCCGTCGCCGCCAGTTTTTTCTTCAGTTCACTGGCGTGATCGGCCGCACCGACGGCCTCGACCCGCTTCTTCGCCAAAAGCCCGGTAAGCTCCACGCGCGCCGTGGCAAGTTCCGTCGCGTTACGCTTGGCGGCGGCGCGGCTGTCCATCAAAGACTGCCGGGTTTTCCTTAATTTATCTATGGTCTTAGCCATCCTTGCCGCGTCGCCGTAAATTTTCGGCAAGGTCGCGCCCATCAATTGCGCCCCTCGCACGGCTGCCAGGGCATCGTCGGGCTGTAGCGTCATTGCCGGAGGTACGCCGTGCTGTAAACGTTCCAACACCGCCAGAAGCCGAATAACGGCAATCCGGTCATGGGAAAAAATGTTCGACAGCCTTTCGTTTTCGGCCGTCAGGCGGGCAATCTCGGTGCCGAGACGAAGCGTTTGGCTTTCCAGCGCCAACACCCGCCCTGCCGTCGTCACCAGACTGCGCTGCAACGCCAAGGTCTCGCGTACCAGTTCGTCGCTGGTTCGCTGTGCCGAGGATAACGCGGGTTTATCCCGGCCGATCTGTTCTTTAAGGCGGCGAAACTGGTCGGCGGTCGACGGCAGACCGCCCAATGTCTTGGCCGGCACCGCGCGGCTCATGTCTTTGATGCCGTCGTCCGGCGCCGGAATCGCTTCCGTCCATATCGGGCGGGGCTGCGGCGACACATTCGGTGCCGCCGCCGTCAAAACCGCCCACAAAACCGCGCAAAGGGCGGCTTTATGCCTTCTTGGTCTGCGCCTTGACGGCGTTGATACGCCGTTCGAGTTCCGCCGGGTCGCCGAGAAATCTTGCATCGTCCGCCTTGTACGAACCGTTCAGACGATAAGCCTTCGGAATGCCGGTGGGCAAATCGACCCCGACGATATCCGCATCGCTGACCCCTTCGAGATATTTCAAAAGGGCACGCAACGAATTGCCGTGCGCCGCAATCAGTACCCGCTTGCCCGACTTCAAGGACGGCAACACGGTCTCTTCCCAGAACGGCATGACGCGGGCCAATACATCCTTCAGGCTTTCGCTGCGCGGCAGGTCGGCGGCCGGAACATCGGCATAGCGGATGTCGGCCTTGGGGAAATCCGGCGAGTCGAGATCGACCGGCGGCGGCGGTACGTCGTAGGAACGCCGCCAAATCTTGACCTGATCGGCACCGAATTTTTCTACCGCCTCGACCTTGTTCTGACCCTGCAACTTGCCGTAATGGCGTTCGTTGAGCCGCCAATGCTTGACCACCGGCAGCCACAAAGTCCCCATCTCTTCTTCGGCGAGATAAAGCGTCCGAATCGCGCGGGTGAGCAGCGAGGTATAGGCGATATCAAAGGAAAACCCTTCTTTCTTAAGGGTTTGTCCGGCCCCGCGGGCTTCCGTTACGCCCTTTTCCGATAAATTTACGTCGCGCCAGCCGGTGAACAAATTCAGCTTGTTCCACTCGCTTTCGCCATGGCGGACGATAACTAGTTGATAATCCTTGTAATCCGCGGCCATGCCGGTAATTCCCATGTTCGATTCTCCTTGTCTTCTAGAGCATTTTTTCGTCCGGCACAGATCGTTTTTTGTCTCATGCAAAGGATATGGGGAAAACCTGCCGGGAAAATTTTGCCGGCCCCATGCCGGACCGCCGCTGGATGAACAGTAACGTATTGAATTTGCTTTGTTTTATTTTTTTTCGCCCCCGGCATGAAACTGGCAGGACAGGATGCGGATATCCATTTCCATTAAGGCAGAAGCCGACATGAGCCGCATCCGAACCGCCGTCAGCATCGTATTTAGAGTTTTTCTGGCCGCCATTCTGGCAGTTACCGCTTGCACGCCCGCCTTAGCGATTTCGCGGCTCAAGGATATGGTCAATATCGAAGGCGTGCGCGACAACCCGCTGATCGGTTACGGCTTGGTGGTCGGTCTCAACGGAACCGGCGATTCCTTGAAAAACGCGCCGTTTACCCAACTTTCCATCCAGACCACGCTGGAACGGCTGGGCGTCAACACCCGCGGCGAAACCATGCAGACCAAAAACACCGCCGCGGTGATGGTGACCGCCAACCTGCCGGCTTTCGCCACCCAAGGCTCGCGCATGGACGTTTCGGTCAGCGCAATGGGTGACGCCAAGTCTCTGCAAGGGGGAACCTTGCTGGTAACCCAGATGATGGGCGCCGACGGTCAAATCTACGGTCTGGCCCAAGGGCCGGTGGTGATCGGCGGGTTTTCCGCCCAGGGCCAGGCAGCGACGGTAACCAAGAACGTACCGACCGCCGGCCGCATTCCCAACGGCGCCTTGGTCGAGCGCGAAATCGGCTATCAATTGGCTGCCGCCAAAAGCCTTAGACTTTCCTTGCGCAACCCCGATCTGACCACCGCCATGCGGATAGCGACGGCGGTCAACGCCTATCTTGGCGGAGCGGTGGCCACGGCGCTCGATCCGGCCACGGTGCGGCTCGATATTCCGGCGTCCTATACCGGCGGCGCCACCGGCCTTTTGACCGACATCGAACAGATCAAAGTCACCCCCGACAAGCCGGCCAAGGTCGTCATCAACGAACAATCCGGCGTGGTGGTAATGGGAGCCGACGTGCGGATTTCCACCGTCGCCATTGCTCAGGGCAACCTGACCATTCGCATCAACGAAACGCCGCAGGCAAGTCAGCCCAATCCGATGGCCGGCGGCAACACCGTGGTGCTGCCGCGTTCGCAGGTGCAGGTCGACGAAGGCTCCGCCGCCCGCATGGTCGCCATGCCCGAAGGGGTTTCGTTGCAAAAACTGGTCGACGGGTTGAACGCGCTCGGCGTCGGCCCGCGCGACATTATCTCGATCCTTCAGGCGATCAAGGCGGCCGGCGCGTTGCAGGCGGAAATCGAGGTAATCGGATGAGCCTCGATCTCAATGCTCAAAGTGCCATGTCCGCATTGCAAAGCGGCACGGCGGTGACGCCTCAAACGATGGCAACCGGCACGGCGGCGCAGAAGACGGCGCAGGAGTTCGAAGGCGTTTTCATTTCCCAGATGCTGTCGCAGATGTTCGACGGCGTCGGAACCGACAATGGTTTTTTCGGCGGCGGCGTCGGCGAGGATATGTTCCGTTCGATGATGGTCAACGAATACGGCAAGCAACTCTCCGCCCAAGGCGGCGTCGGCCTCAGCCAAAGCGTGCTTAAGGAAATGATGAAGATGCAGGAGCTGCGTCAATGACGCCGCAGGAACAGAAGATCGAGCGGTTGATCCAGATGGCCGAGAAGCTCATGGCGGCGTTGGAATCGGACATCGAAGCGCTGAAAGCCGGGCAGACGAAAACCCTGAAGATGATCGATCCCGACATCCAGCGATTGTCGATCGTCTATAGCCGCGAGATGAAGAGCCTCGATGTCCAAGCCACCCGTCAAACCCCGCCGTCGTTGCGGCAAGCCCTGCGCGATGCCACCGATCGGTTTCGCGATCTTCTGAAGGTACACATGCGTCACCTCACTCGGGTGCGCAACGCTTCGGAAGGCATTATTCAGGCGATCGCCCGCGACGTCGAGAAAAAGCGCGTCGCCATGCGTCCCTATTCTTCGCCCAAATCGATCTACCGTCCGCAGCCGACCGGAGCGATCGTCTATAACAACGTCGTCTGATCCGCGCCATGGGGCGCGGCTGCCGGTTGGCCGCTCGGACGTACATAGGTCATGCCCATGCGCGTCCGTATTGCTCTCTGTTTTTGTCGCGCTTCATACCAGAAAACCGGTTTCTACCTTTCTGTAAAGTGCTTTATGCGGCGGCCGAAAGCGAAAGTAGAGCAGCGATGCCAGCGTGGCCGCGGCGATTACCCCGGTGCCGACGTAGCTCAGATCGATGAAAAAGCGCAGCCAACTTAAATGCAGACCGCCGAAACATTTGAACAGCAGAATGCCCAAACTGCCGACATAACCGCTGGTGTCGGCAAGATAGAGAAAAAAGGCGGCATTGCCGGGCACCGCCAAGGCAGCCGTCATGCGGTCGACCAAGACGGCGTTGAACGGCACATAGCCGACATATATGCCGGCCCCGACCGCAATCATCCACCACACCGGGTCGATAAGGCCGATTTGAAAGGCGAATGTCGCCACCGCGGCGCCAAGCGCGCCGGCGATAATCAGCACATGATAGGTAAAAACCGCATGACGGTTGTCGCGAATAAGCACTGTCGCGCCGAATAACGGCAAAATCAGCGCAGCTATCGGCAGCTCGGACAGCGCGAAGATGGCCGGTGCATCGGCAAAACCCAGCGCCTGCCAAATTTCGACGGCAAAGTTGTCGCGAAAATCGCGTAAAGCCGTCAACATGACGTAGGCGGCAATCAGTGCCACCAATCCGGGCCAAGCGGCCTTAAAGAAAGATCGGCGTTCCGCCTTGAACATCGGCGTGCGCGCCATGCGTTCGGCGCGGTCGGCTTCGTCCGGCGGCGGTGTTTGCGCCAACAGCCAGACCGACAGACCCAGCAGCGGCAGAAACAGGGCACCGGTCAAGGCGGGCATCCACAGCTCGGGAACGCCGCAATCGACGATCAAAAGACGCCCGACCGATTTCACCACGCCCGACGATACGATAAAGCTGACGCACAGGCCGGCCCCGAGGATCTCGCTTAATCGCCGCCCTTCGAGATAGCCGAACACCAGTCCCCAGATCATACCGAGCGGCAAACCGCTGAAAAAAATCATAAGAATCTTGAACGGCGGCGGAACTAGCGCAAACAGCATCAGGCTTGCAAGCGACGCGGCGATGAACGAAACGATCAGCCACGGTCGCATCCGCGTATCGGCTTCCGACACGATCTTGATGCCGATCAGTTTCGAGGCGGCATAACCCACCGCCTGGGCGATGACGATGGCGGTCTTGAAATCGATGCCGTCGATGCCGCTGGCCATGCCGTCGTAAGTCGCGACCGCAAACGGCTTGCGAAACGCATACATGCAGAAATAGGCGACGAACGCCGTGCTCAGCGCATAGGTTCCGACCCAGACGTGGCCGGCACGCGCAAAAAAACGGTTTAGCGCGGAGGAAGGGATCGCCTTTTCCATGCGGAGCAATGTGCCGGTGGTTTGTGAAACAAAATGCGGCGCCGTCCCGATGACTGGGGCGGCGCCGCAAGTTCCGGGCGGAAAGGGTTACGCCTAGAACTTATAGGTTGCGCCGACGGATATTGTCGTTCCTATGGTAGTGTTGGAATAGAGCCGGTCGGACGACGATGTGTAGAACTCCATCCGCTGGCCTCCCAAATTCATGCCCTTCAACGTCAGTTTGAGGTTGTCGTTGATGTTGTAGAACGCGGAAAAGTCTACGAAGGTCGAACCGTGAAACCCGCGCTCGTCTTCGTCGCTGTTGCCGGATGCGGTACTGGTGTTGAATTTGCTGCGGAAGGCGGCCGAAAGACGTGCTCCCCAACTTTTGGTGTCGTAGTAGAGCGTCAGGTTGGCCGAATTCTTGGACATTCCCGAGAACAGTTTATTCTCCGTCACCCCGGTGCTGTAGACGTTCGGACAAGGCGTCGTGCCGTCGGCATAGGTGTAGGAGGCATTGAGGCCGAATTTGTCGAACGGTTTCGGCAGGAAGTCGAAATCGCGCTGGAGCCCGACCTCGAAGCCCTGGACGTCGGCGTCGCCGACGTTAACCGGCATGGAGTATTTGTAGATCGTGCTTGCGGTTTGGGCATTGCCGTTGGCGTCGACGGTGCCGAGGAACGACAAAGGGTAGCCGGTTTTGCCGAACGCAATTTCAACCGTCGAACTGCCGATGAGGTTCGACATCGCCTTATAGAAATACGCCGCCGAAACGTAGCCGCCTTGCGGGAAATAGTATTCGACGGCAAAATCGACATTGGTCGATTTGAGCGGCTTTAGGCCGGGGTTGCCGGCGGAAATCGTCAAATCGCCGGCGGTAACGTTGTTCTGGATGGTTCCGGACGGGCTGAGCGATCCGAGCGACGCACGCGTTACGTTGCGGCTGACGGCGAAACGCACGACGGCATTTTCGATCGGATCCCATGCCAGATTGAGCGCCGGCAGAAAACCGTCGTAGCTCCGCGGAATTTCGACATAGGTGGAATTGACCATATCGCCCGCGGTTGTGGTGGTGGAGTAATAGCGAACGCCGGCGTCGCCGCGAAGGGTTCCAATCCCCACATCGATGCCGGAAAAATCGTACTGCAGATAACCGGCATAGGTTTGTTCCTGCACCGTGCTGGTCATTGCGGGGCCGGCAAGATAGCGCTTGATCCCCAGTGCTTTGTAGACGGCCTCGACGTCCACGCTCAGCCACGTATTGTCACCTTGCGCCTTGCTTAGGAACGTTAGGTTCTGGTCGACGGTGTCGTCCAGCGTTCCGGCGTTCCAGGCTGCTTTGTTGACATTCGCGACCTCGATCACGCCGTACTTGTAACTGTAGCGCCGGAACGATGCGCCGGCCTTAAGCGACGAAGTATCGGCGAAATCGTAGGAAAGATCGGTCTTGACGGTATCGAAAATATGATCCATCGCCGGTTGCCAACGGTCGTTGTCGAAGTAATGGAAGTTGGTCGATTTGGTTAGATCGGCGGCATAACTGTTGAGGCCGGAAAACCGGCGCTTGGTGAAATCGATCGTCATGTCGCTGAAGGCCAGCATGTAGACCTTCGCCTGATTGTTGTCGAAGTTGCTGCTTTCGTGGCCGGCCAAACCCTTCAGGTGCAGTTTGTCGGTAATGTCCCATTCCGCGTTGAATACCAACTGATCGATTCTGGTGATGGCGTCTTCGATCTTGGATTCGGAATTGAGGGTGGCGTTTTCGAGCGAGAGATAGGTGACTTCCTTGTTGTCGTTGTACTCGATCTGCTTCACGGTCGCGCAGTACTTCTTGCTCTTGTAGGTCGTGCAGCCGAGACCGGTGGAACTGCCGGCGGTGAGCTGCATGTGGGTTTCGAGACGATCGTTGTGGTTTTTGCCGTAGAGCGCGTCGATACTGAAACGCAGATTGTCGCTCGGCCGGTACTCAACCGCCAGCGTCGCGCCGATGCGCGTTTGATTGTTGTCAAAGATGACCGGCCTGGCGGAACGCGGAAACCAAATCGACTTGTTGTTGATCAGCGTCTGATCCGCCGCCGACAGCGCGGAAATAGTGGCACCGCTCGAATTGACCCGACGCCAACGGACGGTGTCGTAGCCGATTTCCGAAAGCTTGTTGTTGCTGTAGGCGACCGAAGCAAGAATGCCAAAGCTCCCCCAACGATCCGAGATCAGGGTCGATATGCGCGGCGTAACGTCGGTGGTTTGACTGTTGCGGGTGCCTTGGGCATTGATTGCGAACTTGAACCCGTCGTAATCGAACGGATGCGCCGTATGCAGGTTGACCGTGCCGGCCAGGCCGCCTTCGTCGCCGTTGGCGGAAAAGGATTTATAGACGTCGACGCGGCTGAACAGCTCCGAGGCAAAAATATCGAAATCGAAGCCGCGGCTGCGGTTGACGGCACCGCGTGCATCCATCGCCGAAGAAGACGAACTCAAAGCCTCCATGCCGTTGATTTCGACCTGAACGAAATCCGTGCCGAGGCCGTGAATCGTTATTCCCCGCCCTTCGGCGCCGTCGCGGGAAATTGCCACGCCGGGGATACGTTGCAAGGCTTCCGCCAAATTCTGTTCGGGGAAATTGGCAATATCTTCGGCGAGAATGGTCTCGCTGACGTTTGTCGCCTGCTTTTTCAGTTTCTCGGCGGCGTTCAAGCTCTGCTTAAAGCCGGTCACCACCACGGTTTCCGTGCCGCCATCGCTACCGTTGCCGCTTTCGATGTCGACATTATCTGCGGCCCGGGCCGCCGCTGCCCCTATGCCCAGCGCCGTTGCCAGGGCAAAATAACATGCCGTTGTTTTGTAGTTCATCTTGGACACCCCTACTTGCTTTGGTTGAAAAGGCCTCTGTCTGCGCAAGAAAGGTCGTCCCAGCGAACGGCAATAAAACAAAATCTGCATTTGAATAACGGGGGTCGTCGCGTGCGATTATTTGTTATTTTCAAATAGCTACAAATGTTGTTGCAGTGTTGCCAGCTTCTCTATCCGCCACAGCTTGCGCTTACCATCAGGCCGGGTGACTTCTCGCCTGAACTGATGACGCCTGTGTGAAGGAATGTTGAAATTTATCCGATTGTGTTGTTTTGTATAGGAACAAAACGCATTATTCACACACAACCACAAAAAATAACATAATTGCACCAATGGCAATAATTCCGACGCAAATCTGCGTTTGAATAAAAAAACGACATCGCCCTTGCAAGACGACTGATCGAGCGGATTTCCCTGGAGCATGGAGCATACGGACATGGTCGTCATTCATGCCTTCTTTATGCCCGCCGAAATGCAAATCGAAGACGGGAGTATGGCGCCATGAGGCGGCGATCATTTCTTGCGGGGTTGCCGCTGGCGGCTGTCGCTGTTTCCGCCGGCGCGGTCGAACGTGCTGCTTCCGATCCGCCGGAAGTACCGGCTCTGCGCGCCGGGCGGAACGGACGTTTCAAAATCCTGGCGATCAGCGATTTTCATTATGTGCCCGAACCCGACCGTTACGGCATCGCCTTGGCGGAAAAGTTGATTGCGACCGAAAAACCCGATCTGGTGATCGTCGACGGCGACAATATCTCCGGCGGCGGCAGCAAAACGGCGGAAGACGTTCGTCAGTCGATCGCCAATGTCGCTGCGGCGATGGAAAAAAATAAGGTGCCGTGGGCGGGGGTGTTGGGCAACCACGATCAGGAATATGCCGAGCAGATCGGCATCGGCCGCGCGCAGATGTTCGACATCTACGAAAGCCATCCGCACAACGTCAATCGCGGCTGGGTGCGCGGGCTGCACGGCGCAGGCAACGGCTATTTGCTCGTTTGGGACGAAGCCCGCACGCAGCCATTGTGTTGTCTTTGGTTGCTGGATTCCGGCGGCAGCGCCGCCGATCGCGACGTACGCTACGATTGGATTCATAGCGATCAAATCGCATGGTACGTGCAAACCTCGAAGCTGCTCGAAACTCGCTTCGGCCGGAAGATCCCCGGCTTGATGTTCTTTCATATCCCGGTGCCGGAATTCCACGAGATGATCCTGACGCACAAGGTTCTCGGCGAAAGGCACGAGCCAGAATCGCCGTCATCGGTCAACGGCGGCCTGTTTGCCGCCGTGCTGGAGCGCGGCGATGTGATGGGTATTTTTTGCGGCCACGATCACGTCAACAATTACGTCGGCAAATATCGCGGCATCGCGCTGGGTTATGTCGGGGTCGTCGGCTATCGCGGCTATCCCCACATTCCGCCGAAAGACGCCGGTAACGGGCGCGCGCGTGGCGGTCGAGTACTACTGCTCGACCGAACGCAGCCGGGTAAATTCAAGACCTGGATGCGGTTTCTCGACGGCTCGGTCAACTGGGAGTTCTGGAGCGACGCTTACGAAACCGCAGAGATCAAGTAGAACGGACGCTTGGATATGGCGCAGAATTGTTCGGTTTTCATAGAGCATTTCGCTGTTTATCGAAAAACACCGAAATGCTCTCCTCGTTTTGTCGCGTTTGATGCCGGAAAACCGCCGAACTACGCCGGCGCTATCGGCTCCGCCTTTTTCTGCGAAGCGTTCTAGTGCCGTGGTTTCGAAGTTCGTTTTATTCTCTATATCGGCATGGGTAACGAACTTCGAAACCGAAACGACAATAGGATAAATTGGTTGGCTAGAGCGCATTCCGGCGAAGTGGAATCCGGTTCGCCGTAAAAAATGCGCGGCAACAAAGAAAGCTACAGCCAATTACGGTTCTTAACGGCCGGAATAGGCTGTAGTGTCCTGACGATTTCGAAATCCGTAAGTACCTGATATCGGAGTAAAGCGGATTTCGGAATCGGGACACTAGCAGTCGAGCGTATGCTCGCGTTCCCAACTGCTGGCATGGCCCATGAACGCGTTCCATTCCTGCAGTTTCAGCTTGACGTAAGAGTCGACAAAGCTGTCGCCGAAGCCGGCGCGCGCCACCTCCGATTTGTCGAACAGCCGGATGGCGTCGAGCAAATTGAGCGGCAGCTTTTTGACGTCCTTGAGTTTGTAGCCCTCGGCATACATGTCGATGTCGAGCCTCTTGCCGGGGTCGCGCTTGCAAGCGAGGCCGTCGAGGCCGGCCATCAGAATGGCCGCCGGGCCGAGGTAAGGGTTCACCGCGCCGTCCAACAGGCGGAATTCGAACCGGCCGGTATCGGGAATGCGGATCATGTGGGTGCGGTTGTTGCCGGTATAGGTCACGGTGTTGGGCGACCAGGTGGCGCCCGAGGCGGTAACCGGCGCGTTGATGCGCTTGAAGCTGTTGATCGAGGGATTGAAGATGGCGCAAAGGCTGTCGGCCGAATGGATCAGACCGCCGATGAAGTTGTAGCACAGGGCGCTGACGCCCAACTCGCCGTTGGGATCGTCGAAGGCGTTGCGTCCCAGACTGTTCACCAGGCTGACATGCATGTGACAACCGTTGCCGGTAAGATGATTGAACGGCTTGGGCATGAAGGTGGCGCGATAGCCGTATTTTTCGGCGATGCTCTTGGCCATGAACTTGAAGAAGACATGGCGGTCGGCGGTGACCAGCACGTCGTCGTATTCCCAGTTCATCTCGAACTGACCGTTGGCGTCTTCATGGTCGTTTTGATAGGGCTTCCAGCCGAGCTGGAGCATGCAGTCGCAGATTTCCTTGATGATGTCGTAGCGGCGCATCAGGGCCTGCTGGTCGTAACAAGGCTTGGGCTGGGTGTCGCTGGAGTCGGAAATCTCGGTTCCGTCCGGGTTGAGCAGGAAAAATTCGCATTCCACCCCGGTCTTCATCTGATAGCCGGCGGCCTTGGCTTTGGCGATTTGGGTCTTCAAGATGCTGCGCGGCGCATCCGCCACCGGTTTGCCGCCGCACACCAGGTCTCCTGCCAGCCAGGCGACCTCCGGCTTCCACGGCAGTTGGATCAAGCTGGCGGTATCGGGAACCGCGAGCATGTCGGGGAAGGCCGGCGTCATGTCGAGGTGGGTGGCGAACCCGGCAAATCCGGCGCCGTTTTTCTGCATACCTGCAATGGCGGCGGCGGGCACCAGCTTGGCCCTGAGAACGCCGAACAGGTCGACGTAGGAAATGAGGAAATAGCGGATGCCACGTTCCGCAGCGATATTGGTGAGATTTTCGGCCATGTGATCCTCGACGTTACTGTCCGGGCACTGGGCACGGAGGTTGCAGACCAGGATTCCGTAAGCCATCGCATAGTCGACAGCAACTGAGAGGAATGATTTATTCCTATTAGTTAGCAATGATTCCGATTTTTTTTACGGACATTTGGTTGCACACAAGGGTAAACGTTCGAAAAAGCAGCAAATGTAGGAGGTTTTCTAGGCAACCGCCTATATTCTAGCCATTTCCTGCCAGGAATTTTTTTTGAATTACTAATTGACCGATAAACGGTCGATTGCTACCTTCTCGACGGTTTCAGGCCGGGTGCGACGCCTCCTAAATCGCCGGCCGGCAGTGAAACGGCAACCGCTAACGCGGGCTTGCGGCAGGTTTTTTCCGCAATTGCCTGTTTTTCGGGCGGTAATGGAAGGGAGTACGGATATGTGCGGGATCGCGGGTGTCTTCTTTAAAAAGCCGGATGCCAACCATGTGCTGGGGCGTACCTTGGTCGACATGCTGGACGGCTGCCAGCATCGCGGACCCGATTCCACCGGCTTCGCCCTGTACGAAGACGATATCCAAGGCTTGCGCCTGCGGTTTTTGGTCGAGGCGAGCGACGAGGCGGCGGTGAAGCGCATCCGTCAGGCGCTGAGCGATCATGGCGCCGCCATCACCCGCGAAAGCTGCGAAGGCGCCACCTTCGTCGTCGATGTGTCCTATTCCGGCGAGATCCGCCCCTTCGCCTATGCCATGGAGCATGCCGCCAAGCTGGTGTCGATCGGCTCCCACCTCGACATCATCAAGGATGTCGGCTCGTCGCATCATCTCGACGACGTCTATCATATCGGCGGGATCAATGGGACGCACGGCATCGGCCATGTGCGGCTGGCCACCGAATCCGACGTCAAGCCGGAATCCGCCCACCCGTTCTGGGCTACCGGGTTTTCCGACGTCGCCATCGTACACAACGGCCAGATCACCAATTACTGGAAGATGCGCCGCCGCCTGGAAGCGCGCGGCTTCGAATTCCGCACCGACAACGATTCCGAGCTGATCGCGGTCTACATCGCCGATAAGCTGTCGCAAGGCGTCAAGCTCGAAGACGCGCTGGCCGAATCGGTCGACGATCTCGACGGCACGTTCTCCTTCCTGATTTCCACCAAAGACGGCATCGGTTTCGCCAAGGACCGTTTGGCCGCCAAGCCGATGGTCATGTACGAAGACGACGGTCTGGTCGCCATCGCGTCGGAAGAAGTTTCGCTCAACCGGCTGTTTCCCGGCCGGGCCTTATCCACCACCGAACCTGCGCCGGGGACGTTCCGCACATGGTCACGATAGATCTCAGCACGGTTTCCGTGCGCGACGGCAACGAGGCGATGCGCGCCGCCGCCGAACGGGGCGAAGACATCGAGATTCTCAATCCCGATGCCCGCCATCACATCGGCGTCGGCCTGGTCGCTCCGGTCAAAGTGAAGATCAAGGGATCGGCGGGCTATTTCTGTGCCGGCTTAAGCCACGGCGCGCATTTCGAAGTCGAATCCAATGTCGGCTGGGGCGCCGGCGACTCGATGTATGCCGGCAGTCTGGTGGTCGGCGGCAACGCCAGCGCCATCCCAGGCGTTGCCTTGCGCGGCGGCGAAGTCGTGGTCAAAGGCAATATCGGCAGCCGCGCCGGGCAGGTGATGAAGGCCGGCACGTTGCTGGCCTGCGGCAACGCCAGCTTCTTGGCCGGATACCTGATGTACGGCGGACGCATGATCATCCTCGGCAACTCGGGCATCCGGGTCGGCGAGGACATGAGCAGCGGCGCCATCTTCGTCGGCGGCAAGGTCGAGAGCCTGGGCTCCGATGCCAAACAGGTCGAGCCGACTGCCGAGGATCTGGCCGAAATCGACGCTTTTCTGAAGAAATACGGCATCGAATTTTCCGGTACCTTCAAGAAGATCGTCAATGCCGGCACCAAGTTGCGCTACGGCGCCGCCGAACCGGTCGCCCGGCCGCTGCCGCATACGGTATTCAGCGAGGGCGGCATCTACTGGAACACCAAGACCGTTGACGACATCCGCACCAAGAGCAAGATCGGCCGCTATCGGATCAGGGGCTACGGTACGGCGAAACCGGTGCCGCATTTTTCCGACATAGCGCTGAAGCTCGACCCAGCCAGGATCGTCGCGGGCGATCCGACCAAGTCGGTCAACCTCGCCATGAAACTGGGCGGGCGGTTCGGCGCCAAGCCGCTTTCGCTTTCGATGCCGGTGCTGATCGCGCCGATGAGTTACGGTGCGCTCTCGAAATCGACCAAGATAGCCTTGGCGCGTGCTTCGAAACTTTCCGGCATCGTCGAGAATACCGGCGAAGGCGGCATGCTGCCCGAGCAGCGGGCCGAGGCGGCGCAGCTCATCTTCCAGTGCCTGTCGGGCCGTCTGGGCTGGAACATCCACGACATGCTGAAAGCCGATGCGCTGGAGATCTACATTTCGCAAGGCGCCAAGCCCGGCTTGGGCGGCCAGTTGATGGCCAAGAAGGTGACCAAGGAACTCGCCGCCATCCGCGGCATTCCCGAAGGCATCGATTTGCGCTCGCCTTCGCGCCACCCCGACATTCTCGGCGCCGACGATTTGGTGATCAAGATCGAGGAATTGCGCGAGGCAACCTCCTACACCAAGCCGATTTCGATGAAGATGGGCGCCGGCCGGGTGCGCGACGATATCAAGATCGCCTACAAGGACGGCTTCGATTTCGTCCAGCTCGACGGTCTGCAGGGGTCCACCGGCGCGGCCTCGGCCGAAGTGATCGAGAACGTCGGCATCCCGACGATGGCGGCGCTGGCCGAAGCGCTCGAAGGCTTGTCGGAAATCGACTGCAAGGGCGACATGCCGATCGTGCTGATGGGCGGCATCAAGGACGGCGTCGATGCGGTGAAGGCTCTGGCGCTGGGCGCCTCGGCGGTGGCGATGGGCACGGCGGCGCTGATCGCCGGCGGCTGCATCTCCTGCATGCAATGCCATGTCGGCAACTGCGTGGTCGGCATTGCCACCCAGGATCCCGAACACGAGAAGCGCTACAAGATCGACCGCCAAGCGGAAGCCATCCATCGCTATCTCGAAGCGGTGCGTTGGCAGATCGCCTCGTTGACCCAAGCGCTCGGGCATAGCGATTTCCGTCAGCTCACGCGCGACGATCTCGTCGCGTTGACCCCTGAGGCCGCCGAGATTACCGGCCTGCCCTACGATCCTTCCTATCGCGGCTTGGATGCCGGATTCAAAACCAAGGTGGCGTGACATGGCCGGATGCAAACCTTTTTCCGTCGATCTTTCCGCCGACCAAAGCGGTCTGCCGCATTACGTGCCGCCGCCGTGCCAGGTGGCGTGCCCCATCGGCACCGATGTCGGTTCCTATGTCGGCCTGATCTGGCAGGGCGACAAGGCGGGCGCACTCGAGGCGATCACCGCCACCAATCCTATGTCGGCAATTTGCGGACGGGTGTGCGATGCGCCGTGCGAGCCGGCCTGCCGCCGGGCCAATGCCGACGGGCCGGTGGCGATCCGCGCCCTCAAGCGCTGGGTGATCGATGCTTTGGGACCGAGCTTCAAACCCGAACCGGTCGAGCCCGATAAGGAAAAAACCGTCGCCGTCATCGGCGCCGGTCCCGCCGGATTGACCGCGGCGCAGGATATTGCGCTCGCCGGGTACAAGGTCGAGATCTTCGAGGCGTTGCCCAAAGCCGGCGGCATGGCGGTATGGGGCATTCCCGATTTCCGGCTGCCGCCGAAGGTGGTGGAAGAGGATATCAACCGCATTCTGGCGCGCTGCCCCGGCATCGGCTTGCATCTTTCCTCGCCGTTGGGCGAGGCGATCGATTTGTTGGAGTTGACGCGCCGGTTCGATGCGGTGCTGCTGGCGATCGGCGCTTCGGCGGGCAAGTCGCTGAAGGTTCCCGGCGACGGCGGCCCTTGCGTGGTCGACGGGGTTTCCTTTCTCAACCGCATCAACGGCGGCGAGCGTCCGGTACTGCCCAAGCATGTCGTTGTGGTCGGCGGCGGCGATGTGGCGATGGATGCCTGCCGCACGGCGAAGCGTCTGCCCGGCGTCGAGACCGTCACCGTCATCTATCGCCGCGGCGAAGCGGAAATCCCGGCGCGCAAATACGAACGCGAGGCCGCGGTCGCCGAAGGCATCGAGATCGTTTATAATGTCGCGCCGGTGGAAATCGTGGCGCACGGCGAGGCGGCGACGGTTCGCTGCAAGCGCACGGCGCTGGGCGAGGCCGGCCCCGACGGCAGGCGCAGCTTTTCGCTGGTCGACGGGTCCGACTTCGACATCGAGGCCGGTTTGATTGTCGCTGCAGTGGGGCAGAAGACCGTCAGCTTGGAGTTGGCGAAATACGGCCTCTTGGACGGCGACAAGATCGCCACCGACGCTGCCACCATGTCGACCCGGCTGGAGAAGGTCTATGCCGCGGGCGATGCCGCTTTCGGTTCCTCGACCATCGTGCAGGCGATGTATCAGGGGCACAAATCGGCCTATTACATCCTGTCGGCGCTGGAGGGCAACGCCAGCCCGGTGCCTTATCGCACGCCCTATCGCACCCGTGCCGCAGCCGTGGCGCAGGATCCCAAGTGGGAAATTCTCGCCCGCGCCGAGCCGGAATTCGAAGGCTTGAAGAACGGCGCGTTCGGCGAGGCCGAAGCGGGTTTCGACGACAAGACGGCCAAGGAACAGGCGGCGCGTTGCTATCGCTGCGATACCGAAACCGGTTCGGCCGATTACACGGTGAAAACCCGCGAGGCGATCTTCGCGCTCGCCCGGGTCGACGCCAAGCCGGCCGACTATGCCCGCATCACCCGCGAACGGCTGGCGATGCGCGCCCATGAATCGGGCGACGGCCGGGCAACCCTCGACGAAATGGTGTTTCTGCCCGCCAACCTGACCCGTCTGGTGATCGATCCCTATCGCGAGGCTTGCAAGACCGCGACCGATCTCGGCGACGGTTTGGTTCTTGCCCATCCCATGCTGGTAAGCGGTTTCGAAAACGCGCCGGTTCAAATCCGCGAGGCCGTAGCCGCGGCGCTGGTTGCTTCCGGCGGAGCCTATGTCGGACGCGCCTCGCTCGGCGAGACCAAAGTGCCGTGGCTGCAAGTGCTCGATCCCAGTGCGGCGGCGCATCCCAAAGCCGCCGCGGTGGTGCTGCGTTTGGGGCAGGCGGCCCCGGCGGTTCCGCAGGCCGCTCGCGAGGGGCAGTTGCGCGGG
>WSSedL1CaDRAFT_10000964_pt1 | contig 18451 bp, 17 predicted proteins | sample WetSurSL1Cattail_FD_9464 | JGI IMG/M metagenome (IMG submission 9464)
GCAGGCAGTTCCGGGCGCAGGGGACTGGTATGCGCGCCAGATGTATGTGGAAGGCCATGAGCAGTACAAATATCACATTGAACATTACGGGCATCCATCCAAATTCGGATATAAGGATATATTGCCCCTTTGGAAAGCGGAGAATTTCGACCCGGATGCTCTGATGCAGTTGTATAAGAAGGCCGGAGCCAAATATTTCACAGGGCTTGCGGTGCACCACGACAATTTCGACTGTTGGAATTCGGCTTATCATAAATGGAACTCGGTCAACATGGGACCTAAAAAGGACATCATCGGCTTATGGAAAAAAGCGGCTGCGAAGCACGGGCTTTATTTCGGAGTTACAGAGCATCTCGAAAGAACCTATAGCTGGTTCAACACCAATAAGGGAAAAGACAGTGAAGGCCCTTATGCAGGGGTACCATACGACGGAAACGACCCCGAATTTGAGGACCTGTATCTTGAGCCCCATGAGGATAGCAATTACGCATACCCGGCGAATCCTTCAAAAGCGTGGCAGAGGGCATGGTTTATGAGGATGAAGGATCTTGTGGAAAAATATCAGCCCGACCTTCTGTATACGGACGGGGGCGTTCCCTTTGGAAAAGTTGGGCTGTCCATGATTTCCAATTTCTATAACAATAGTATAAAAGCTCACAACGGCCTGCTTGAGGCGGTATATGCTGTCAAGGACATGAGAAGAAACGATATGATCGAAAAGACATATCATGGCGAGTACCAGGAAGGCATAGGTGTGCTCGATGTGGAGAGAGGCGTAATCGGCGGGATGCGGATGGAACCCTGGCAGACCGACACTTGTATAGGAGAATGGTTCTACAAAAAAGGCTTTCAGTATAAAACCGATACCGCTATCATCCATATGCTGGTAGATATTGTGAGCAAGAACGGCAATCTGCTTCTGAATTTCCCATTACAGGGTGACGGGACGCTTGATGAAGAGTCGCTGAACGTCGTTCATGGCATATCCGAATGGATGGCTGTGAACGGGGAGGCCATCTATGGCACCAGACCCTGGAAGGTGTTCGGCGAAGGGCCCGTTCAGGCTCCCGGCGGTTTTTTCAATGAAAACGTGGTGTCATATACTCCCATGGATTTCCGTTTTACCACCAAAGGAGATATCCTCTACGCGATCTTTATGACATGGCCGGATAACGGATTTTTGACCGTGAAATCCCTGGCTGCGGACGGGCATAATGCAAAGGTTTGCAAAGTAAGTCTGCTTGGTTTTCAGGGAGAACTTTCATGGGAGCAGCACTCGGAGGGACTCAGGCTGTATCTTCCTGAAGGAAAACCCTGTAAATCGGCCTGGACGCTGAAAGTTGAAAAATAAAACAAAGTCAGCATATATAATTTTCGTAACTTTATATTATTGAACAGAAAATCTGCGTGTTATAAAATTGTAACATAGCTCGAAAGTAATATTTTGAGGAGTCCTAAGCCACATAGATCTAGGAGATAGGAGAAAAATGGAACAGCTTGGCAAGCGGTTGAAAAAAAGTAAAAACTTATATATATTGCTTCTCCCGTCGTTCATATGGGTCATAATATTTGCATATTTCCCTATTTACGGCGTATATATGGCCTTTGTAAACTATCAGCCGGGAGTGGGAAACGGCGGATTTCTGATGCAGCTATTTACCAGTAAGTTTGTCGGATTCTCATGGTTTCATTACTTTTTTACCAGCAGCGATTTTTACATCTTGATGAGAAACACCCTCTGCCAAAGCCTGCTTTCCTTCGCGCTGTCGTTTCCAGCTCCCATAATACTGGCAATCGCCCTGAACGAAGTGAAGATCGGTCCCCTGAAAAAGGCTGTGCAGACCGCCTCATACCTTCCGTACTTCATATCGTGGGTCATTGCCGCAAACATAATAGTCACCCTGCTTTCGTCGGACGGAGCCGTAAACAACATACTTATAGCCCTCGGGCTGGTAAGCGAACCGGTGATATTTATGCAAAAGCCTAATTTGTTCTGGCTTATCATAGCCCTATCCAACGTATGGAAGGACAGTGGCTATAATTCAGTCATATACCTGGCGGCGATATCGGGAATAAATCCAGAATTGTATGAATCGTGTACCATTGACGGTGCCAATAAGCTTGACAGAATCAGATACATCATACTGCCGGCCCTTAAGCCGACGATAGTTGTACTCCTGATACTTTCCTCCAGCAACATTATAAACGCGGGCTTTGACCAGCAGTTCCTTCTCATGAATCAAACGGTAATGAGCGTGGCGGACGTCATAGACACATACAATTACAGATACGGCCTTGTCCGCGGTATGTTTTCATACGCTACGGCCATCGGTCTTTTCAAGTCGGTGATATCGTTCATACTGCTGGTTACGGTCAACAAGCTGTCCAAGAAACTCAGCGACCAGGGATTATTTTAGGACTCGTTAAAATATAACTTCCGATAATCTTTTTCGGGGAACTGTACCAGCCAGACTGCATGGGCGAGCAGCATACGCAGTATGCGACCAGCCTGCTCCATTCCCCAAAATAGAATGGAACTAATATTTTAGTCGATCCTTAAGAGGTGGATTATATGAAGCTTTCGACAAAGAGAATTACAGATAAAGCTCCCGACATTTTGATTGGTATATTTGTGTATGTCCTGATGGCGGTTGTGGTTTTTGTTACCATATATCCATTCTGGAACATCCTTGTCATATCTTTGAACGAAGCTACCGATGCAGCGAAGGGCAAGCTGCTTTTTTGGCCAAGGGTATTCAGCCTTGACAGCTACAGGGTGGTATTGAGGGACAGCAGGCTTGGAATGGCGTTTTTGGTATCCGTGGGCAGGACGGTAATAGGAGCACCGCTGGCATGTCTTTTCACCATACTTCCGGCCTATGTACTGTCAAAAAGGTTTATCCCCGGCAGAAAATTTTTGAATATGTTCTTCATATTCACGATGTATTTCAGCGGCGGTGTGGTTCCGTATTTCATGGTCATAAAAGCCACCGGCCTTTACAACAACTTCATGGTATACATCATTCCCGGCCTTTTCAGCGTATTCAACATGATACTTATAAGGACCTACATCGAGCAGCTTCCTCCTGAAATGGAGGAGTCAGCCACAATAGATGGGGCAAATGAGTTCGTCATACTTGCAAGGCTGATCATTCCCCTGAGTATGCCCATAATAGCCACGGTGGCCATCTTTGTGGGAATCAACCAATGGAACTCATGGTACGATTCGTATGTTTTCACACAAAATCTCAATCTGCAGACTATAATGGCACTGCTTGTGAAAATATTGAATCAATACCAAACCACCAAGCAATATATGACAGACGCCGAAGCTATGTCAAGGCAGATGGGCTCGCGCAATGTAACCGTGACGTCAAACAGTGTCCGTATGGCGACGACGATAATCGCAGTCGTTCCCATACTATGTATATATCCGTTTTTACAGAAATATTTCACAAAAGGGATTATGGTCGGGGCCATCAAGGCATGAAGCCGAGGCTTCAGAAATGGGATAGTAGCTGTGTTCCCGGGACATGGTAACTATAGATAAGGAAGCCACAAATTAAAAGGAGGTATATTTATGAACAGAAAAAGGGTTAAGTACTTGTGCTTGGTTGTAACAATTGTGCTCATACTTGGGATGCTGTCCGGGTGCGGACAGACATCATCTAACGGGACGGTCGGCACAAATACAGCGGGTGTCTCTGCGGATGTGACGACAGCCCAGGCGAGCGAACAGGAAGACACTTCACCCATAACGTTTACCGCGCTTGACTACAACGGAGAAAAAGAGTGGGGCACCGATGAGATATCCAAGGAAATCACCAAGGAAACGGGCGTTACCCTGCAGTACCTGCCGACGGGTGACGATTCCAATTCAAAGCTTCTCATACTTCTGGCTTCAGGGGATATACCGGATTTGATTCTGCAGGGCCTCTTTTCCACGGTGGAAAGCAAATATGTAGCAGCCGGCGCCGTATTGCAGCTTGACGACCTTGTAAATCACTACGCGTCCAATATCAAGAGCGAGGTCGGAGACGATTATCTCAACCTGATGCGAACCCAGCACGATGGTAAGCTCTATTCGCTTCCCAGCTGGTACCAGAACCCTGTTATGAAGAGCGGCAATGGTGCCCTTATGATGAGGCAGGACATACTTTCCGAGTTTGCTCCTGATAAAGCCAATGGCGACGGTTACTTTACCTATGACGAGTATCTGAACGTATTGAAGCAGGTCAAACAAAAATACCCCAATATGGTAGGCTACCTTCCCAACGGAGAAAATATCGAATGGTGGGTAATGTGGGTATTCAGAGGCTTCGAGGGTATATATAACTATTCGGTGCAGGGGGATCAGGTTAAGCTATACTATGAAGATCCCATGCTGCTTGATGCGTACAAATTCCTCAATAATATCATGAGAAGCGGATTATCGGATCCCGGGTGGGCGACGATGAGGACTGATAGCTTCTATCAGAAAGTAGCTTCAGGAGATGTTTTCTCCACCACCAGCGCATACTGGGATCAGGACACACCAAACGCGGCATTGGAGCAGGCAGGTAAGGGTCAGATGATGCCATACAAGCTGGTAGGCTCCGGAGTAGACCCCAGCAAACTTACCTTGGGCGGAACAAACCTGCTTGGATGGGACAGCATAATGATAGGCAAGAATTGCAAGGATCCTGAAAGGGCAATTAAATTCCTTGACTTTATGGCCAGCCAAAAGGGACAGAAACTGATTCGCTTTGGCGTTGAGGGCCAGCAGTGGGATATGGTTAACGGCCAGATAACACCCAAGCAGGACGTAATCGATGCTAATAAAGCCGGAGGAGACTCCTGGAACGGATTTAACAAGAGTATAGGCATAGACACATATTATTGGATGGTCAGAGCTACGGCCCCCGACAGGTATACGAGCATAGTCGATTATGTATCCAAGAATGGTACACCCGACCCCGTCACGGCCATGGCGAACAAGACGTTGAGTGATACTGCATATGCCCAGGATATATTCTCCGGTTTGGATCCCGATGCCAATACGCCGGAAGACCTTATAGCCCAGAAGTGCAAGGATATATTCCTGCAAAGCTCCGTAGGGATAATCAACGCCAAGAGTGAAGACGAGTGCGAATCCCTTTACAACAAGATGCTGAAAGACCTTGCCAATGCGGAAGCCGCCAAGGTCGACAAGGTATATACCGACAAGTTTAATGCGAAGAAAGATGCGTATGGATGGAATCCATAAAACGCGAATAGTCTGAATCCAAGTTTCGGCAAAGGCAGGGCGGCCCGACTGGGCTCCCCTACCTGAATTTATTTGACTGGCTTAAAAATTAGTGGGATAATCAAGCTGGGGGTGTGCTGGCAGTGTTAGGAGTCTTGATTGTTGATGATGAGAAGCTGATGCTTGATGAATTGGAATCTTGTATTAATTGGAATTCATTGGGATTCAGCATAGTTGGCAGGGGACAAAATGGCAGGGATGGGCTTGCCATATTGGAGAAACTGTCGCCTGACGTCATCATCACCGACGTGAAAATGCCGATAATGGACGGACTTGTTTTTACCCGGAAGGTCAGGGACAGGAACAGAAACGTCAAGATTATCATTGTTAGCGGCTATGATGAGTTTGACTTCGCGAAGCGGGCGTTGAGCGTGGAAGCCTTTGCCTATATACTCAAGCCTGTCGATACCGGTGAATTGAAGGAAGTATTGAAAAACGTAAAGGAAAGATGCACGCAGGAAAACGCCTTATATCACTCCAATGACGATCTTGTCGAAAAATATCTTGCTTCTCTGCTGACAGAAAACAATAATGCCAAAAAGACGGGTGGCATCAATCCTGTCAATGCCGACAGAAAATGGGCGTCAGACTCCGCCGAAAGACACAACAGGATTGTGCAGAAGGCTCTGATGATTCTGAATGAAAACGCCAACCGGCAGCTTGCCATCAACGAACTGGCCGACCAGCTTTTCATTTCGCCAAGTTACTTACGCACCATATTCAAGGAGGTTACGGGCGATACGGTTTACGATGTGCAGCTTAGGATAAAGCTGGATAAAGCTGAAAAACTGTTGTCGGGTTCAAATAGGAAAATCAAGGAGATTGCCGGTGACATCGGATTTGAATATACATCCCATTTTATAGCCCTTTTCACGAAGTATAAAGGCATGACGCCTTTGGAATACCGAAATATGGTTGCCCTGAAAGATGGGAATACGGGTGATGACAAATGGCTATGCCCGTTTGGAAGAGAATAAAAGATTTTTATCTTAATCTCAGTATAGGCAAGAAGCTTTTGCTTGTGAATCTTGTCGTATTCATAGTGCCTTTTGTATTTCTTGTGGTTTATGGCTATGACATGGTTCAGGGCCTTCTTTTGGACAGAATCAAAAATGAGATGGAAAACGACATATCCATAGCCGGACAGTCCATCGGGAGTACAGTGGACAGTTGTGTGACTGCCGCTTATACCATCGTTTTTGACAAGGAAATACAGTATGCCCTGCAAGAGGACTACATGGGCGATGAGTATATCCAGGCCTACAATTACATTGGCCCGCGCGTCGATTCCATGCTTACACTGAATCCAGACATCGTTTCCTTTTCTATTTATACAAACAATGATACTCTTCACGGCGATGATGTGACAATTAAGAACATAGACGACAAGGTCAGGTCTGAAGAGTGGTATAAACAGATGAAGTCGGATGTGGAGAGAAGATTTGTATATGTACCTCAGTTAAAGCGGAAGACAAACTCATCCGGACTTGTAACCGTGGATAAATACGTCATTACGGCATATATGCGCCTGCCGTACTATGTGGGCAGTTATAACGATATTTTCTACTGTATGGACATCAATGAAAAAAGCATCAGCACATATTTGTATCAGAATGTCACGGGCGAGGAAATGCTGCTTCTGGATGAAAACGGGCGAATTATAGCGTCGGAAAACAGCGAGCTTTTGGGAAAGCCGTCGAATTCGGTCCTTAACATGGCTCCCGGAATCGAAAGTGGCGATGGATGGTTTGATTCTAATATTACCGGTAAGAGTAATGAAAAATTGCTTGTCAGGTATACGACTTTGAAGAACAATTGGAAGATTGTCTCCTTTGTTTCATATGGATACTTTCTTTCGGAAGCAAAGCAAAGTTCCCTACAATTCATAGCCGTGTATATCGGTATGCTGCCGCTGCTGGTAATGGTGCTCTATCTGACCTCCCGTATCTGGACGAGGAGGATCAGAACCATCATAAGAATGATGAAACAGCTCGAACAGGGCAACTTTCTGATACAGGGCAGCTATGAAAACGGCGACGAATTCAATGAGATGCTTAGATCCTTTGTAAAGATGAGTAACAAGATAGATAAACTAATAAAGGAGGTATATGTCAAGGAGGTTTCAAAGAAGGAGGCGGAGCTTAATAATCTGCAGTTTCTCATAAATCCGCATTTTCTGTATAACACCCTTTCATCCATAAGGGCTATGGCAAACAAGAGTGGCGACAGCAAGACAAGCTACATGATAAACAGGCTTGCGAGGTTTTACAGGATAGCCCTCAGTAAGGGGAGTTCGCTTATTACCATAAAAGATGAAATAGACCTTTTGAAATGCTACCTTGACATACAAAACGAAAGATTTGTAGACCAGATAAGCATCCATTATGACCTGGATGAGTCCTTGTCCGGATATAAGACGCTGAAGCTTATCCTGCAGCCGTTTGTGGAAAACAGCATTAATCACGGGATATGGGATCAGAATTCATGCATCAATATTGTTATACGACTATACGCAGAGAATGACAGCATCATTTTCAATGTCATTGACGACGGTATCGGATTTGATATAAGGAAAAAAATGAATGAAACAAGCGTTGAAAGCCTTAGTGGAGGATTTGGAATTGAAAATGTAAATAACAGGATTAAGATGAGCTTCGGCACCGATTACGGAGTCTCGATACACAGTCTGTACGGTTTCGGCACCAGCGTTGAGATAAGAATACCCAGAGTTATTTAATATTTTCGGGCGAATGACAGGTGGGAGGGAAAAAACACCCCAAGCTGGCGTTTTTACTTTTTTGAGATGGAAAAAGGGCTAAAATAAGTGAAAGTATTGAATTAAAGCTTCGGAAAAGGTTTCCGAGAGAACACAAGATATAAATGGGAAAGATGGAAAATTCATTTCAAGAAATAGAGGGACACAAGATTGAGTGAGAGATTTAGAAGAGTTTTAATGACGGTATTTGGTGTTCTGATAGCAGGCTTTAGTGTGGGAATGTTCAACTTTTCAGCTTTTGGGATGGATCCTTTTCAGGTGTTTGCACATGGTATGTGGATACATTCACCATTAGGCTACGGAACGTTTTATTCGATTTTAAGTTTGATTATGCTGATTTTTATATTTATTATTGATCGATGTAAGATTGGCCTTGGTACTGTCATTAATATTTTTTTATTAGGATATGTCGTACAGTTTTCATCTTGGTTATTTCAAACATGGATTCCGAATCCAACGTTGGGACTTAAGATAATATTTTTGTGTATAGGAATTATTGTTATGTGTTTTGGCTCTTCCTTATATTTTATTGGCGATTTAGGAGTTTCGACCTATGATGCGGTTGCTCTTATTTTATCAGAAAAGAAAGTGGCACGTTTTCAGTATTGCAGAATTGGCTCTGATTTCATTTGTACCATATTCGGATATTTGCTTGGTACAACCGTAGGAATAGGAACGGTTATTACCGCTTTTTTTATGGGGCCGATCATTTCAGTCTTTAATCGTAAGGTATCGATTCCGTTTCGATATGGGAAAATAAAAGAACAGGAAGCCTTTAAGCAAAATCAGACGGTCTAACCACAAGATGTTGGTGCGCCCAGCTAAGGGTGTGATATTTAACGGTTGGAAATCCCATCCGATAAGGTGAAGCCCCACCATCGATAGCAAGCCTGGAGTATGTTTCTGGTGCAGCCGGATAGCCTGTTAGTACCAATAAAGGAAGGTAATGCCACTGGAGGGAGGCGGAGAGAAGATTGTTCCTCACAACCTTGCCATATAAGTTCATATCTTAGATACCATTGAATTGTATCTTTGGAGTCTCTTCGTCATATCTGACTCTATCATTATAAATAACAACTCATTTTTCACAAAACCGATTTCCATATTCTCGTTAATTCGCATTTCATATTTATGGGCAGTTTGGTCGATATTTGAGATGGATAGACAGGGTTGTCCATCCCCACGAACACGTGATACGACAACGTGACAACGGATGTGACACGAATGCGTAACCATGACAAGGAACAGTCCCCTGTCATAAACCGGTAGGGTCGGACAGGGTCGTCCGGATCTACAGTATTTTTCATTCATTTTTACTTCTGACCTGTAACTACTTACTAAAGGCTCACTCGTCAAACACCCGCGGAAATATTGACATTTGACATGCTCTAATATATAATTGTTATAACAACATGACAAATAGTTTGTGACAGTGGGAGATGCCGGATGATATAGCCGGAAAGTCAAATGGAATTTTCACTGTAGGCGCAGCTTACAGCTATGGAGACAATAGCCGCTCCGACCTTTTTGATGCATATTTTTCGCATCCGATGGAATTGCTGGATTACTTAATGGTATAATAAGGATAAACACTTGAGGGAAAAAATTATGAGCCTGTTAAACAGTAAATCGCCCACATCACTATATTATCAATTAAAAGAAATTCTTGCGCAGAAAATAATAAACAGGGAATGGGTATTAGGCGAGAAAATACCGCCTGAAATGGAATTGTGCAATCAGTATAATGTAAGCAGAATCACAGTACGACAAGCCCTGACCCAGCTTGAGAAGGAAGGCTATATAGACAGAAGGCAGGGTAAAGGTACATATGTCTCCATACCGAAAATTGAACAGAATTTAATGAGTTTCTACAGCTTTTCAGAAGAATTCAGGAAAAAGGGATATGAGCCTCATACGGAGATATTGGAATTCCATCTGGAGGTATGCAAACCCGAAATAAAAATACAGCTTAAGCTGGACGATAATGCGGGTCACGTTTATTATATCAAGAGACTTCGCTATGCCGATGACATCCTGATTGCCATAGAATCCACCTATCTGCCTGCCGATTTGTTTTTAAACCTTGAGGAGAAGCACTTGAAGGAGAAACCCCTTTACGATATCATGCGTAATAATTATGGAACTGTGCCAAATTCCGCGGATGAGTCATTTGGTGCTGCGCTGATCGACAATAAGGATGCTGTCTATTTTGGAGTAAAAAAAGGAACGGCGGCTCTGGATATTGAACGTCATACATTTAGCGGTCAAAGGTGTATTGAATATACGAAAGGGATTGTGCGTGGAGACAAGTTCCGCTTTCATATTAAATTGGAGTAAGTGTATTGACAGTATTCATTTTTTTAGCTATACTTGTTATAACAATATAACAATATGACCATATAGCCATTGACAGGAGGACATAAATGTATATAACCGAAACAGAAATATTCAGTCAGTATAACGCACTGCAAAGCACCTATAACTACTTTGAAAGTATTGCACCCAAAATCAGAGAATTTAAGCTGAAGCATGATTTTAAAAGCATTACTTATATAGGGTGCGGATCCAGCTATTACCTCAGCCAATCAGCAGAAATTTCGGCCGGCATGCGAATGGGTATTCCAATACATTCAATTCCTGCAGGGGATTTGATGCTTAACTTTCAACAATATAAAAGTATGTTGAAGGATACTCTTCTTGTAGTTATTTCAAGATCAGGCAGTACAAGTGAAATTTTACTGGCAGCTGACAGGGTTAAAAATGAGTTGGGCTGCCCGTGTATTTCAATATGTGCAAGGGAAAAAAGTGAATTATCTGTGATCGTTGATATTAGTCTTGAGATTCCATGGGCGTTTGATGAAAGTGTTTGTCAGACCAGAACGGTTACCAATCTTTATGCAGGCAACCTTCTTCTTATTGGAATTCTCACCGGGGATACAGATTTGATGGAGGAAGTCGGAGGAGCAATTGATACACTGGATGTGTTTATAAAAAAGCATACAAGTATATTAAAAGGGATATCGCAGGATATGGATTGGGACAAAGTAGTTATACTGGCAGACTCCGAACTCCAGGGTATTGCATCCGAAGCAGCCCTCGCATTTTTGGAGATTTGCCAGGTTCAATCCAATTACTATCATTTGCTTGATGTCAGACATGGACCGATTGTTTTAATTAACAGCACCACTTTAGTAATAGCTGCCACCTGTCCTGATGGAATTGCATACCAGCAGGATCTGGTTGGTGATATTAAGCGGCAGGGTGCCGGGATTGTACTGGCAGGCAGTGAAACAGAAGCTGATTGGAGATCCGATTATAATATCTATATACCCGAGTATAAAAACTATGCTGTCAGGGGAATACCCTTTATTTTTATAGCACAGACTATTGCGTATTATAAGGCACTTGAAAAGGGTGTTAACCCGGATGTCCCGCAGGGACTCGATCCCTGGATAAAACTCGGATAGGTACTGGAGGCATACCGCTTATGAAAAAGGGAATTGATGTCTTAACTCTTGGGGATCTTTGCGTGGATTTAATTCTGGCAGATAACGATATTATTCCGGAGTTTGGACAAAAGGAAAAGATTTTTAGTGATTATTCTATAGAAATGGGTGGTTCCTGCAGCATTTTTGCCTGCCAAACGGCAAAGCTGGGCTTGAATACCACATTGATTGGAAGCGTAGGTGCTGATATCTTCGGTGAGTTAATATGCAGTACTCTTAAGGATTCAGGTGTATCCATTGAGCGAATCAAGACGGACCAAAACATCAGAACCGGCATGAGCGTGGTATTAAACCGTTATAATGACAGGGCCATACTCACATATAAAGGAAGCATTGATGCTGTTGATGTAAATGACATAAGTGATAAAATTCTTCAGTCTGTAAGACATTTTCATGTTGGCAGTTACTTTCTTATGAAAAAGATTCAGCCATATTATGTTGAAATCCTGAAGAAGCTAAAGGTGAACGGCGCTACTGTCAGTCTGGATACCAACTGGGACCCGGAGGGAAAATGGAATGATGGTTTATGGGAAATCATGCCATACATAGATGTTTTCTTTCCTAATGAAAATGAAGCAATTGCAATCACAGGAGAAAAAGATATCTATCAGGCCGTAAAAAGGCTGACGAAGGAAGTGCCTCTATTAGTTGTTAAAAGGGGAAAAGATGGTGCCGCTGCATATACCGATAAAACATCGTTTACTGCAAAAGCACTGCCGGTAGAGACTGTTATAGACACAGTTGGTGCAGGGGACAGCTTCGACGGAGGTTTCATATATGGCTTTTTATCCGGGAGAACAATAAAGGAAAGTCTTGATATCGGCTGCATATGCGGGAGTCTTAATACAAGGAAAGCAGGAGGAGTAAAGGGACAGCCTGCTGTTGATGAATTAGTCCGCAACAAGCAAACCACTAATAGTTAAAGCGACGGTGTAAAGTAGCAGGTGAAAAATGAGTTAGAACATGGAGTGGTAAAAAATGAAAATATCTATAATAGGAGCAGGCAGTAAGTTCACTCAGAAAATAGCAGCAGATATTCTGTCTATCCAGGATATTGAAGGAGGTACAATTGCTCTTGTAGACATTGATTCCTGCCGTTTGGCACTGGCACATAAAATTGTTGACAAAATTATATGTTCGACTGGGAAAAAATGGACTGTAATTTCCTCGACAAATATACGTGAAGTGATACAGGGCTCGAATTTTGTAATTAATCAAATTGAAGTGGCGGGACTCAATACTGTTAAAAATGAATTTGAGATTCCGCTTAAATATGGTGTAAATCAGTGCATTGGAGATACGTTAGGGCCTGGTGGACTTTTTAAAACACTCAGGACAGTCCCGCGTTGGGTTGAAATTGTGAAATGCATTGAGGAGTTGAGCCCAGACTGTACTATCCTTAACTATACAAATCCCATGTCTGCCATAACGTTAGCAACATCCAGGATTACCAAAATTCCGGTAGTCGGTTTGTGCCACTCGGTCCAGAATACCTCCAGGCAGCTTGCAGAATATCTGGAGGTGGCATACGAGCAGCTGAAATGGCGATGTGCAGGCATAAATCATATGTCATGGTTCACGGAATTAAGCTGTAAAGGAATAGATATGTATCCTGCTCTAAAAGGTAAAATAGATGATCCTGAATTCCTGAAAAAAGATCCTGTCAGGTTTGATGCGATGAAATATCTTGGCGTATTTGTAACTGAATCCAGCGGACACTTTTCAGAATATGTTCCATATTACAGGAAGAGACAGGACCTAATTGATTTACACTGCAGTACAGGTTATAACGGCGGGACCGGTTTCTACGCAAATAATTGGCCTGTTTGGCGGAAGGAAACAGATGCTTCCCTGGAAAAAATAATTTCAGGTGAAGAAGAAATTGAACTCACGTCCAGTAACGAATATGCTGCTGTTGTCATAAAAGGCATAGTTCAAAACATACCTCAGATAATATACGGGAATGTTCCAAATGAAGGGCTTATCAGCAATTTACCGTCAAACGGTATAGTTGAAGTTGAATGTATGGTTGATAAAACCGGTATTCACCCCTTGAGTTTTGGCAAACTGCCGGAACATCTGGCAGCACTTAACCGAAGTAATATGGCATTCTTTGAATTGGCTGTTTCTGCAGCACTGCAAAAAGATAAAGAAATGGCTTTTTATGCATTAATGCTTGATCCGCTTACTTCGGCGGTATGCTCTCTTTCAGAAATCAAAAATATGTTTGAGGAGTTGTATGAAGCCGATAAGGAGTACATTTTCTAAAAGTTCGAAAATCAGTTTTTCTTTATAATAAAAAGGGAAGTATCTATGTAAATAATACACAACAGTAGTAATTATTAAAATTACATGGGGGGAGAATAATACCTTAGCCATCTGCCCACGGGTAGATATGTCATAAAACTTGATACCTACACCCCCAGACCCCACGTAAAAACAAATACTACAAACTGGTCGATGATAACTATGAGCAAATGGAGCGGGTCTGGGAACAGAAATACCGGCAAAAGTACGGATATTTAGTTGAGAGCCAACCAACCATATTTACCCGCCCGCTTTCGGAGCCGGAAGCAGGCTTCCTATGCCCGAGGTCAAGCAGAAACTTCCACAGAAGCTGAAAAGATGGGATGGAGCAGTGAAATGAACTTGGATTGCCATCCTTTTTCACCTTGAAAGAGTTGCGGATGGGATTGCGGAGCTGGTCGATGAGGCATTTGGGCTGGGCAATGTTCTCATAGGCAGAGCATTTGATGAAGCTGTTTAAGAGAAAGCAGATGTTATTCATCACCATTTGTTTGGTTTCCTCGGTTATCTGGAAGGGATTCATATCCCAGCACCAGTCGCCGTCAAGAAAAACGCATTTATTAAGCCGTCTTTTCAATTTCTGACCGACCGCCGTTTTCCCGACACCCATTGTGCCGCCGATAAAGATAAGTTTTTTAACTGTATGTTCCATAACTTATTCGCGCTTTCTGGTTTTTTTGTCCGCAGCGTCGAGCGCAGAGCCTAATGCAACACCGACAGCAATCCCCATGCACATGCCGATCGCTATATTGTCAAGTGCTGTGCCGAAGCATAACCCGACGCTTAATCCAATGCAAATATAGATGGACATCCACTCGGTCTTTGGTTTTTCCAATTCGTATAGTAAGCCCTCAGAGCCATTGCCTGTTTTCTTGAAGCCGTTTTTATCAAGTACCCTTTTTGATGGCGCGTTATCCGGCTCAGTCTGTGCCTGAATGTAATACGCATTCTGTGAGAACGCCCATTCGCAGAGCTTTTTTATCGCTTCGGTCGCATAGCCCTGATTTTGATACGCTTTATCAATACCGTAGCCGATTTCGACCTCGTGCTTCTCATTGGCTGCGTTCTTGAATCCAATACTGCCGATTGATTTGTTTTCATCCATAAGAATGATCTGCCAGTTTGTATACCACAGATATTCCTTCGGATGCTCCTTGCATAGCTGATACATTTCAGAAAATGCCTCTTTCAGATGATTGTCCTGTTCTGCTCCGCCCGGTGTAAGGCCGAGAGCCGCTTCAAGTTCATCCTGTCCCTCGCATAGCAAAGCCATTTGTTCAATATTTAGCGGAATAATCCGCAGCCTTTTTGTTCTAAGCTCCATAATCGTAACCTCACAAAATGAATTCAAGCTGGCAGTCAAACGGTTCGGCGGCAACGAGCTTTTCGTTATATTCCACTGCCTCGATACAACCAAGTGATTTGTAAAACGCCTGCGATTCCTCGGAGGAATGTGCGGAAATATACAGCCTTTTTGCGCCGAGCGCTTTTGCTTTTTCGCAGGCAATGTGAAAAAGCCTCCGACCGTTACCGTAACTGCGCTGTTCATAGGATACATGAATTGAGGAAAGCTGTAAATACTCGTTATGCTCCCCAAACGGTTTGTTTTCAACCGAGACAAAACCGACAAGCGTATTACTTTCAAATGCACCGACAACCGCGCCGCCGTCTGAAAGCGTGTTTTTCAGGCATTCCACAAGAAAGGCGTATTCCTTTTCACTCCATTGTTCGGTAAATGCAGCATCACAAAGTACCCATTCGCCGTTTTCCTTGCGCCAACAGCGTTGGACCTTCTGATAACGGTTGAAATGTGAAAAGAGCGATAAGTCAAGCTCATCTGCCAAGACATCTCTGATTGTTATGCTAGGTTTTTTATTCATCAGCATCGCCTTTCCTACCTTCACAGCAGTTCTATATCAACAATATATACCGTATACTCGTCCATATGGTAGCCAAATTTTTCGGCAAGCGCAACCGAACGCAGATCATATGCATGCCAGCTTGGATATAGTCCACATTCAAGGCATTTAAGTATCAGCCTTGCTCCGTATGCGGTGGCCAGTCCCATTTTTCGATATTACGGCTTTGTGTCAATTCCTATTTCAATGCTTGTATTCGCCATTTTACGGCTCCGTCAATCCGGCCGGAAGTGCAGCGGAAGAGTACCATTCTATCAGTAATACCCCATATAGCGGCGGCTTCTTTGGTTGTTACATAATCCATGATAGATAGGAATTTATAGATAGGAATTTGCTTTTGCCAACATTTTCATTATCAAGCAATCCGATGACAAAATCAAGAGCATTTCTCAACATTTGCAGTGGAATACCCGGATCGGAAAGTAATATTAGGCTCATATAAAAATATTTCAACTGGGGATTCGGGCTGAATCGAAGCATTAACAATATTTTGCATAACAAAAGATGTCCCCACCTTAATGGCTCTTTTGCTTTACCGTTAAATTGATACAGATTAATTTTTCAGACATATTTTTCTTTAAAATGCAAATAATATATCCGGAATAAGTTGTAACGAGGCCAAAGAGGTTCCCCATTTCTATATGTGGCGGGTATCGATTTGGTTATCAGGCGGCGAGCATATCTCTCGGCTCGCTGAAACGCCGCAGCGGTGAGAAAATGTTTCTGTAACCGAAACATTTTCTTTGAACCTATGCGTTGTAAAAGTGTATTAACATCTGCGGAAAGGAGGAATGTGAATGACTGATAAAAAGAATAAGGCATGCGATACGGACAAAAAAGGCAAACCAAGTTCTTCGAATGACCAGCTTGGCGAAAATGCCGGAGAAGGGCGTTTTGAAAAATCAAGTTCAAAAAGCGGAAAAAACCGCTAATGCAGGCATACCGTAGTATGTCCCCATACGAAAGAAAAGAGGGGAGACAATTCTGCACAGAGGTTCATGGGTAGTACATGAACCCTGTGCAGAACTGTCCCCCTTTTTTATCCGCTCATTTTCGTATGGACTGTGATAGGCAGGTGTGGTAAAGTTTATATATCTGAGAATCTAGGGAAGCACCTGGCGAGGATTCTCATTCACCTTTTTATTAGGAGTGTGACCCTATTACGGACAGGGATGAGACGATAAACAATGTGCTGAACTCGATAGAACAGAATCCTGTCATTGCTGCCGCCCGTACTGAAGACGATGTGGATGCGGCCATAGAAGCAGGGGTGTCGGTTATATTTCTGCTGCATTGCGATATTTTCAATGTGCAGGATCTGGTTGACAGGGTCAGGGAAAGCGGAAAATTTGTTTTTATACATATGGATCTGCTTGAAGGGCTCGGCAAGGACCAAAAGGCTGTGGAATACATAGCCCGTGTCGTAAAGCCGGATGGCATTATCAGCACGAAAACACCGCACATAAAGCATGCCAAAGATGTGGGCCTTTTTACCATTCAAAGGTTTTTCCTGTTGGACAGTCAGTCCTTCGACCAAACGATAAAGACGGCGAAAGCATCTATGCCGGATATGGCGGAAATCATGCCGGCACTGATGCCGGCGGTGATAAAAAAGGTTTGCGGCCTGCTGGAACTTCCGGTTATTGCAGGCGGGCTTATAGAAAGCAAGGAAGAAATCGTGGAAATATTAAAAGCAGGAGCCATAGGTGCGTCTACAGGGCGTAAAGAACTGTGGCAATTGTAGAAAAACATACAGAAGGGTGATCAATATGAAAAATTTATTCAGCACTGGCATTGAAGAACTGCCTGGTATCAGTTTTGACTGTTCCTGCGGCAGGAGACATTCGGTAGATATTGAAAAACTTGTAGTCCGCGACGGCATTCTGGATGAACTCGTAAAAGGCCTCATGCCATTCAGGGGAGGGAAACTGTTCGTTATAGCTGATGTGAACACGCATGACATATTCGGCGACAGTGTGATTGCACGTCTTGAGAAGGAAGGCTTCCAACTGAAATCTTTTGTTTTCCCAAAAGGGGAGCATGATCTGATACCGGATGAACATGCGATAGGCAGGCTTCTGATAGAGCTTGAACAGGAAACGTCCCTGTTGCTCGCGGTTGGGTCAGGTGTATTGAATGACCTTGCGAGAATTGTAGCCTTCAGGACAAACAAACCATTTGCAATCGCAGGCACGGCGCCGTCCATGGATGGTTATGCTTCAGTAGTTTCACCTCTGATTATAAACGGTAAAAAGTTGACGTACCCGGGAAAGTATCCTTATGCGATATTTGCAGATACTTCTATTATGAAAAATGCACCTATGGTGATGATCCGCGCCGGGTACGGAGACGTTCTCGGAAAGCTTACCGCCCTTGCAGACTGGCAATTATCCAGAATCGTGGATGGGGAGTACTATTGCGAAACGACAGCCAGGCTGGTACAGAACGGAGTTGACAAGTGCATCAAAAGTACGGAAGGACTTGCTGCAAGAGACGAGGAAGCTATAAAATACTTGATAGAGGCATTGATTCTCACCGGTATATCCATGGGACTTGTTGGTATTTCCAGGCCGGCATCCGGAACGGAACATCAGCTGGCACATTACTGGGAGATCAAGGCAATAGAGGCGGGCCGGGAACACCCTCTTCACGGCAATGC
>WSSedL1CaDRAFT_10000965_pt1 | contig 18414 bp, 20 predicted proteins | sample WetSurSL1Cattail_FD_9464 | JGI IMG/M metagenome (IMG submission 9464)
GTCATTGGCTTTTGATAATATCGTATTTGCCTCACGGTTCATCTCTTGTGCAATGAAATCAAGCTTTCTACCGACATTATCTATGTCATTTAAGGATTCCTTCATATTAATGATATGGCTCTTAAGACGTACCGTTTCTTCATCCACACATATCTTATCTGCAAAGACTGTAACCTCAGTTGCAAGTACACTCTCATCAACCTTTGTATCACCTAACAGCTCCGTAACCTTAGCTAATAACTTATTGCGGTATTCCGTAACAATCTCCGGAGATCTCATCTCCACAAAATCCACGATTTTTAACATACTGTCCAATTTCGATATGATATCCTGCTTTAGATTTTCGCCTTCCGTTATACGTGCTTCCACAAACCGGCCAGCCGCTGTTCGTACCGCTTCCTCAACCAGCTCCCATAATTCTCTTTCATCTATCGTCTGCTCTTCCAGTGTAAATACATCAGGATACCTTGATAATACCGACACTCGAACATCATTTTCCAAGCCAAATTCTTTACTCATCTTCTCTAGGTTAACAAAATATTCTCTGGCCAAATCCGCATTATACTTAACACATACATTGTTTTCTGTAAAATCCTCGTATGTAATATAGATATCAACCTTACCTCTGCCAATAAATTGTTTTAGGAGATTTCTGATACCCGCTTCAAAGAAATTAAGCTTTTTAGGCATCTTTATCGTAATATCACAATATCTGTGATTGACCGCCTTCATTTCTACCGTAATTTTTCGATCAACTCCGGCAATCTCACTTCGTCCGAAGCCTGTCATACTTTTTAACATAGCTGCACACTCTTTCATTTTCAGAAATCTTAGCGACTACTGCCACCATATTTTTTCTTCTCTTTTTAATATACCCGATTTATTATAAATGATATCAATGAACAAGTCAAGTAACCTAATTTTTTTAACCACCTGATGGTTACAGTTCAGCCTTGCAAGGATAGTGACATGACTGGGAAAAAATGTTTCCATATAGGAGCCGCTTTCGCTAAGTTGCATTACGTAGCGGTACATAAGGCTCTAAAGGACAGAGCCAAAGTACCGACGGATGCAAATACTCCTATATGGAAATCATTTTTTCCCAGTCCGGATACATCTCTTTGATGGCTGAACTGTAACACCTGATGGGAATATAATTCTAATGAAACCTTAATTTGAATAACCGGTTACTGAAGTCTATAATAAAGTTAGAATTATATTTTGCTACAGTATATCAGAAAAGAGGCGATTGTTTATGGTATTCTGGAAAAGAGTTGAGATCTACTGTGGATACTCCATCACAGAATTTACCGATCTGAAGGATGCATTGATAGCCCATGGAATCAGCTATGATGAGCGAAAAGTGAACCACAGGCTTACCAATGATCAAAAACACCATACCCAATATTATCTATATGTTCATAATAAAGATTTTGATAAGTCTATGTTTTGTACCTCCAACCGCAAGGTATCATGATTAACTGAACATCGGTGAGGTCAGATATCTCTCGCCGGTATCAGGAAGTAAAACAACGATTAATTTGCCTTCATTTTCTACCCTTTTCGCTACCTGTAGTGACGCCCAAAGTGCTGCTCCTGAGGATATTCCAACTAATACACCCTCAGTTCTTGCGATTTCCCTTCCGGTAGCAAAAGCATCATCATCTTCCACTGTAACAATCTCATTAATAATGCTTTTATTTAATGTATCCGGGACAAAATTAGGCCCTAAGCCTTGGATTTTATGTGGTCCCGAATGTCCTTCCGAGATTAGCGGTGAGGATGCGGGTTCGACTGCGATAATTTGAATATTTGGGTTTTTAGACTTAAGATAAGCACCTACCCCGGAAATTGTTCCACCGGTTCCTATTCCTGCAATGAATATATCTACTTCACCTTCGGTTCCTTCCCAAATCTCGACACCTGTTGTCTCCTCATGTGCCTTGGGATTATTCGGATTATCAAACTGCGACGGTATAAAGCTATTCGGTGTATTCGCTTTAATTTCCAGAGATTTATCTACTGCACCTTTCATTCCCTTGTGCCCTTCTGTTAAAAACAGTTCGGCACCGTAAGCTTTCATCAGATTTCTGCGTTCGATACTCATGGATTCGGGCATGGTAATAATAAGTCTCAGTCCATAACTTGCACATACGCTAGCAAGACCGATTCCTGTATTCCCACTGGTAGGCTCAATTATCACCGTATCTTGATTGATTTTGCCACTTTGAAAAGCCTCTTCAATCATTTTCTTTGCAATACGATCTTTTACGCTTCCACCCGGATTAAAGAACTCAAGTTTAGCAACGATTTTTGCTCCCACCTTATGATTTCGGTTATAGTTTGATAACTCAAGTAAAGGTGTGTTTCCGATTAACTCTGTTACTCTCTTCTTAAACTCAGCCATTATTTACCTCATTTCTATGCTGCCTTTTGTTTTTATCTATCATTTTCTAATGCCTGTGAAAGGTCATCAAGAATGGCTTCCCAGTCAAATTTGCCGCTGTCTATGATGACTCTGCCTATGGTTGTTTCGTGTTAATGCTTATGTGCAGTTTCTGTAACTTTTTCAATATCGATTAAATTACAATTCGGGTTACCAAAACTTTCTATAAAAATGGCTTTTGTATTAAGCCTGATAGCTTTCTCAAAATTAGTGAATGTGGGCGTTGGAATTTTACTTTCCATAATCATGAATATTCCATCCTAAATGCTGTTATTAAATTGTATAATCTTCATCAGTCTTACTACGTTTTCGATTCACAAGATCCTGAAGGGTAATATTGTCTACCACCGAATTAATCGCATTATACAATTTCTGCCATACCTCTCTGGTTACGCATTCACTGCTTCTGCAACAATCATGCGATTTCTCCTCAATGCAGTCCACCGGTACAAGACTTCCCTCCGTAAGTCGAAGTATCATCCCTACCGTATATTCTGAGAGATCCTTAGTCAATTTGTATCCTCCCTGCGCACCTCGAATACTTTTCACGTATCCGGCATGGTTAAGCAGGGATATAATCTGCTCTAGGTACTTATCGGAAATGTCCTGACGAGCCGCTATGCTCTTAATTGTAATCTGCTCTCCTGTACTGTTCAATGCCAAATCCAACATCAATCGCAGGGCATACCTTCCTTTTGTTGAAACTTTCATTATGTATCCTCCAAATAATCCATAAATCGGATTCGATATCAAAATATTAACATAGGATGCGTTAGAATTCAATCCTGTCTTTGATTTCAAGTGCTAACAGCGCAGATTCTACATTAATTATTTTCGTATTATTTTTTTTCGTTCTTCCAGTAATGCCGAGGGAAACGGATTAATTTCCGGTTCACTTTCAGGACTATATGCACTACAATCAGATTGCCTAAAAACTAAGAACCAATCTAAGCAATACATATTTTCATTTACTTTATTCATTCTCTCTGTAGCGGAATTACAGGTTGACGGAGGTGGTAATATGACATCATCCCCGGGCATCCAATCTGCAGGTGTCTCAGCATTTCCACAATCCGTCTCTTGTAACGCCATTACCAACCGTCTGATTTCCTTAATATTTCGCCCTACCATCTTCGGATAATATAAAATAGCTCTGATTTTCGCTTCCGGATCAATGATAAAAACCGCTCTCACGGATTGTGCTTTGGAAACATTGCTATGCTGCAACGCATATTTATCAACTACTTCCGTAGAGATATCCGCAATCAATGGAAAAGTTATCTCTATATGTTTCATATCTTTCCATACCAGTTCTTTCATTTTTCTTACCCATGCGATGTGGGAATAAACTGATGCTATAGAAAGACCGATAATCTCAACATCAATTTTCTCAAATTCTTCCTTCATGGAAGCTAAGGTCATGAGTTCTGTTGTACAGACCGGTGAGAAATCCATCACAAAGCTGAATAATATGACCCATTTATCGCTATAGTCCCCTGGGAAATTGATTTCCCCCTGTGTCGTTATCGCGTAAAATGCCGGAGCAGTATCACCTATCATAGGCATTCCTGTCGCTTTTTTTTCCTCACAATCATCCTTCATAGTATCCTCCTATCGTGTATCCGCTATTTGAATACACTATGATAAAATTGTCTGATACTACAAAGATATGTTGTAATCCTTCCTCTGCTACTATATTTAATTTATTCTGTGAGCTTAATCAAACATAGGTTCATGTCGTTTACCGTCATCAGGTATTATTCATAGTCGTCTGTAAGCGCTTCAAACACAGCGCACCCAAAATACCGATCAGTATACCTGATATTACTCCTGAGATAATGATAAAGGGTAGATAATAGATGATATATAAATTATCAACCACAAAAATTGCTACAATAATTTGTCCGATATTGTGAGATACTCCTCCGATAACACTCACACCGACCATACTAAACAATTTACATTTCTTAATAATAGTCATCATCGCCCAGCTGAGTAGCCCTCCGGCAACGCTGTACATCATAGTTGACAAATTACCGAAGGTAAAGCCAACCAGAATAATACGCACCAGTGATAACGCAAAGGCCTGCCGTACACCCAGTAAATATAATGACACTAATACAACAATATTTGCCAGGCCGAGTTTTATCCCATAGATTGGAATCGGAAGTGGAATTAATGATTCGATGTAGCTTAAAACAAATGCCAAAGCTATCAACAAACCATAGATTGCAACCTTTTTAGATTTCATAAAAATCTCCATTCTGCTGTTTTCATTATTCCTCATTTTGCAATGGTATCAATATCATTATCCTCACTTCCGACTACCTCCAGCACTACTTTATTCGGCAGACAGACAATCGTTTCATGATTATAATGAATTTTCCTCTGTGAAACACAGAGCTTATCGGGGCAGCTTGCTTCAATCATATCCGCATAACCGTCTTTAATCACTACGATATTGTAAGCTCCATTCGCGCATTTTATTTTATATTCTGTTTCAATATTTAAATCCAGCGTATCATATACTTGTCCATCAACAGTGATTACCAGTTTACCACCCTCTTTTTTAGTTACACTCATCAGGAAGAAAATCAACAGACAGACAACGATTACTGCGCAGATCATAATAATATCATTTCTTCTTATCATAATAGCTCCCATGGGCCGCCTTCGGCGGATCTCTATACGGCAGTCAAACAGTTCAAAAACTAATTAAAAAGCGCGCCAAACAGCCAACGGTAATAGCTGTATGTATTTACCAAGCACAATATTATTCTTATCACAATAAAATGTCAAGAAAAGTGAATACAATTCGGCCTTTTAGATAACCATTTAACTGTCATCTATGGAAGTTCTTGACAGGAATATTTATTTTTTCTACAATAATAGCAAATTCAACTGTCAGGAGATCCCATGATTAAATTCATAAAACGAAAACTTACTAATATCAAACGAAATAATCTCACAACGATCTCAGTTCTTGTATTACTTTTATTCTTTTCCGGCTGTGGTAATGCATCGAAAGGCAATAGTCAGGAGTCTTCATCAAAGGAATATATAACCAGATCAGATTTTCTTCTGAATACCCAGATAACAATTAATCTTTATGATAAACAAGATAAGGACGTTTTGGATGGATGTTTTCAACTGATTTCAAAATATGAGAATATCTACTCTCGTACTTTAGAAAGCAGTGAATTATACTCACTAAACAACGGTACTGTATCACATGTTGGACAAACCTATCAAATTTCAGACGAACTATCAGATTTGCTTACCCATGGTCTGTACTATAGCAAGCTGTCCGGCGGAGCCTTTGATATTTCAATCGAACCGCTTACATCCCTATGGGATTTTACCGCATCAAATCCAACGTTGCCGTCAGATAACGATATATGGAAGGCCATACCATTGGTTGATTATAAAAATATAAGACTGAATAAAAACGAAGTGACCTTTTTGAAGGATGGCATCGGGATTGATCTCGGAGCAATCGCAAAAGGCTATATTGCTGACCGACTAAAAGACTATCTGCTAGCAGCCGGTGTGAAAAGCGCTCTAATTAACCTGGGTGGCAATGTATTATGTGTCGGTGAAAAACCGGATGGCTCCCCGTTTCATGTCGGTATCCAGAAACCATTTGCGGACCGCAATGAGATCGTCGGCGTAATGGATATCGATAATCTCTCCGTGGTATCCTCCGGTATATACGAACGTTGCTTTACCATAGACGGGGTCTTATATCATCATATATTAAATCCAAAATCAGGTTATCCCTATGATAATAATCTGGTATCCGTAACGATTATATCGAAGCTGTCTGTGGATGGCGATGGTCTGAGCACCACCTGCTTTGCACTTGGTCTTGATAAAGGACTTGAATTGATTGAAAGCATACCGGATACTTATGCAATCTTCATAACCTCTGAATATGAAATCCATTACTCCAAGGGGTTTCTGGATACCTTCCATTTTACACCACAGAAATAAACCAAGGGGTTTTTGTAAAAGCCCCTTCATACTAATTCAACCCTACAATCATAACATAGGTAACAATCTCATGCTTTTCCGCTATTTCTTCGATATGACTTTCTCAAAACATCTGATATTCTATATCTTTACCATCATTACTGCCTTCCCGACAATGATTATTAACTTCTTTCATAATAAATATATAGTACTATATATGTTTCCTTTAACATACGCGGCTTATCTCGAATATGATGATATATGACATAAAGAAAGGAGCTGATTTTATGTTAATTTTCACTGCATTCACCCTGAGTCCTTGGATATCTGTAGGCCTGATTCTAGCAATATCGAATAATATTCTGTTACTGACCCTGTTTGGATCCGTGCTGCTTGTAATCTTTGGCCTTTTATATACACTGCGCCTTAAGAAAAAGGATAAAAATCGTGAGGTTGTACGTCCGGTTACCGAGATTATCGGAAGTGTTCCCGAACGAATAGCCGAACTAAATCAGGAATTAAAACCCTTTGGTTTCGTCTATGAACCCTATCAGGATATCTTCTATTCACTTATGAATCCCTGGCAGCGTGAGCTTGGCTACTGCAGACTTTATGATGAGGCAAGTGCTGCTCTCAGTATGATAATAGACTGCGAACCAATCACCTTCGAATATAATGGCCGCAAGTGGCTCATTGAATTATGGAAAGGTCAATATGGTATGACCACCGGGGGTGAAATCGGAATCTATTACTCGACAGTCCCAAATTTAGATATTCCCGGAATATTTACCGGTACTTTCTACTATAGTGTAAGCAATGAAGAGTGTATCAACATGTCTTTTGCGCTACGTAAAAACGGTAATATTCTCTTTACCCGAAATGGTTATCATTGGTGGCTTACCGGGTTTAAATTAGGCGAATTCTCGAAACCCTCCGAGCTATCAATGGACGCGATACTTGAATTATACGATAGAAGGATGGCTTATACCTTTGTTAACGCATTACAAAAGGCCGGATATAAGGAGGATGAATTTTCTGTCTCCGGTAGTAAGGTCATGATACATTTTAAAAAACCTCATACGCCACAGCCGATTACAAGAACAGCCTTTACCGATTTTATCATGCTACGGAATAATGAATCCTACTGTAATGCCTATAATCATTTGACCGCTGATTATCCTGATACCATTGATAAGTTAGAGGTTGTACGCAAGGAGTCTCCGGGTATGTATGATCAAATCATGAACATTGGTAAACCGAAAGCTGCTTATGAAGCCTATCACAGTTTAAAAGATCATGTGGATAGTCAATAGTATTCAGAAGGGAGAGAGACTATTGTCAGTATCAAAACGTTTATCTAAAGCATATATAAGCTCCCAAACGGTAACCTTTGATGAAAACTCCCGGATTGTAATTATGAGTGACTGTCACAGGGGAAATGGTAGCTGGGGTGATAATTTTTCTAATAACCAGAACTTATATTTTGCTGCACTTTATTATTATTACCAAAATGGATATACGTATATTGAAGTTGGCGATGGTGATGAATTGTGGGAAAATCGTGCAATGAATGATATCATTGGCGCCCATAGTGACGCATTCTGGTTGATGTCACTATTATATAAGGATAACCGCTTCTATATGCTTTATGGGAATCATGATATCATTAAAAAAGATCAACGGTATGCCCAAACAAATTGCCATGAGTTCTTTTGTGACAGTCTCAATTCCACACAACCTCTCTTTCCGAATATTAAATTTAACGAAGGGTTGATCCTGCGTTTCCGCAGCCCTGAATTTCAGATTTTTCTGACACATGGACATCAGGCAGACCCTCTCAATGACACCTATTGGCGTCTTTCCAGATTCTTAGTCCGTTATTTATGGAAACCGCTCGAATTAATCGGTGTTAAGGATCCTACCAGTGCTGCAAAGAATAATGAAAAGAAGAATTCCGTCGAGAAAAAATTGATGGAATGGTCAAAAAAGAACAATCAGCTTATCATCTGTGGCCATACTCACAGACCTGTCTTTCCAAAGATTGGAGAGCCCTTATATTTTAATGACGGCAGCTGTGTACATCCCCGCTGCATCACTGCAATCGAAATAAAATACGGAACTATATCCCTTGTCAAATGGGCTATGATGACGAAGCCGGACCGCACTCTTTATGTCGGACGTGAGATACTGGAGGGTCCGGTAAAGTTGAGTGCTTATTATAACATGACGAATCAACCTGCAAAGTCCGCATCCGTTCATAAAGCAATATAATATTTATATACTAAATTTACTGGGGCTCGTGCATATCAATTATTCAGATGCTTCTGTTATTCACGCCCCAGCAGTTTATTTCTTTTTTACCGAATAGCCAAATTTACCGAGAAGCTCCCCCAGTCCGTAATACTCCCCATGGGAATATACAATCAGCCCCGACTGATTTAGGTGAAAACGTCCTTCCTTATCCATATGTTTCTTATCTACCGCAACGCTTACTACCTCCGCAAGGAACATATCATGTGTTCCAAGCGGAATAATATCCTTTACAATACATTCAATGTTCACAGGACTTTCCGCAATGAGCGGGGCTGATACCTTTTTTGCCATCATTGGTGTGAGCCTCATCTTACTGAATTTATCCACATCTCTGCCGGATTTCACACCGCAGTAATCTGCTTGCTTCAACAGATCCTTAGTAACAAGATTTATCACAAATTCCTTATTTTCCTTAATCAAATCATAGGAATAGCGCTCCTTACGTATCGATATTGAAACCATTGCTGGGCTGCTGCAAATGGTGCCTGCCCAAGCGATTGTAATAATATTCGGTTTATCATCTATTTTCCCGCAGCTTACCATAACAGCCGGAATTGGATACAGCATATTACCGGGCTTCCAATACTCTTTTTCGATCATGATACAACTCCTTATCTTGCGATTTATAATACTTCAAATTATCTTCACTAATATAATCCGGATTCACTCAAAATATTTAATGAAATACCTATAAGATACAGTATATCATAGATGAGCCGATATAAAAACACACCGCTAACATTCTGTCTCACACTCTCGTACATTTCCTGATGAATGCCTATAACCTGTCCTACCTACTCTTCGAATTAGCTTGAGCGAGTATTACTCACTTGTAAGAGATAATTATGATTCAATAATTAACGTAATTTTCTATTTAAAATATTGACATATGGTAATTTATTCATTATAATGAACATTGATATATTTATTTAAACACTGTTCATATTTGATTGTTTTGCAAGAAGACAGAGGATGGATGAAATGAAAAACGAAGCGAATAAAAAGCACAGTCTAAAAAACAAAAGAGTTAAATCGTTTTTTATTCAGGCAGCAAAAGAAATTATTATTAGTGAAGGTGTGGAAAACCTTTCTGTGAGGAAAGTTGCAGATCGTGCCGGATATACCTTTGCCACAATTTACAACTATTTTAAGGATGTTAATGAGCTTTTGCAGGAAGTGAAAGCCGAAATGATTCAAGATGTAATGGAAAGCATTCAAGGTAAAGCAACTGATGAAATCTTTGATTTAGAGGATATTAAGAGGGGCAACCGCATCTATGTTGATTATTACATCATGCATCCAAATGTTTTTCATTTTTTCTACTCGTATCGATTCAACCCAGTATCAACAGAACCACATAAATTACCGGATTTTGAAGAAATTTGGAAGAAAACTTACCAAGGGTTCGTCTTGAACGGAATCATTCAGGAATCTCAAATTTCGGTGATCTCGAAAACCATTATCTATTCCTTGCATGGTCTGCTTGCGCTGTATTTTTCTGATAATGGTATGACAATTGAAAATCTTTATTATGATCTTGACAGTATTACAGACCATTTACTGAAAGAAAGGAAAAAGTAAAATATGAAAATCGGTATTATTATTCATTCACACACAGGCAACACATTATCAGTCGGCGAAAGGCTTAAAGAAGTTCTTCTAGTCGGAGGGTGCAATGTACAGCTAGAAAGAGTCCTCGCTGTAAATGAGGATCCTAATAATAAGGCAAGCATACAGCTTAAGTCGATACCTGATATCGCACCCTACGATTTTCTTGTGATCGGTGCTCCTGTTCGCGGATTTTCACAGTCACCCGTAATAAAGGCATATTTATCACAGCTTCCGGATATACATGGAAAGAAGGTTGCCTGTTATGTTACACAGCATTTTCCAAAACCATGGTTAGGAGGCACCCGAGCAATAAAGCAAATGATTTATTCCATTGAAGAAAAGGGCGGAATAATCGCCGAAACAGGAATTATTAATTGGACCGGTAAGACACGTGAAAATCAGATTAGTGAACTTATAGAAAAATTATCTAGGAACCTGGTCTCCCAGCCATGATATAGGGAACTTATTTCACCGAATAAAGGAGTTTTAAAATATGAAAAAGATAATAAAGTGGGGCGTACCCATATTCTTAATCCTAATCGTAATCATGATGATATTTGCATTTTTAGGTAAGGATGAGACTCTTAATCTTGAGATTCAAACCATTGACATGGCAAAGATTTCGGATGGTACATATACCGGCAACTATGATTGTTATCGCTGGAGTAACAAAGTTGAAGTTACTGTAAAGAATCATCAGATTACCGATATAGTGCCTATTAAGGTACCCTCAGGACGGGACGCTCTGGTCAAAGCTCTGACACAGAAAATCCTCAATAAGCAAAGTCCGGATGTAGATGCCGTATCCGGAGCAACCGCAAGTAGTAAAGGTTTTCAAAAAGCTGTAGAATTAGCTTTAAAAAGTGCAAAGGATAACTAGAATAAATAGTAATTAAATTATACATAATATATCTGGTTTCACTTTATTTGTGATAAATGAATAGGCCATCAGATTCATTCTGTACAATTTATTACAAAACATATTTTGAAAGGAGATTTATTATGAAAGCATCAGTAGACCAGGACGGCTGCATCAGTTGCGGATTATGCATCGATGTATGCCCTGAGGTTTTCAGCTACAACGATAATGAAATATCACAAGCAATTGAGGGAGATATCCCGGAGAAGTACCTTAAACAGGCAGAGGAAGCCAGAGACGGCTGTCCGGTAAGTGTTATTGATTTATCGGAATAGTCATTATATTAAGGAGTGAACCTATTGGATTTTATACACGATCATAATAAGGTATACGTAAATGATGAAAGCAATCATATGATTGCTGTTGTTACCTTTCCTATCATAAAGGAGAACGTTGTTAACATCGACCATACCTATGTAGACAACTCCCTCAGAGGACAAGGTATTGCAGGAAGACTGATGGAGGAAACAGTAAGCAATCTTCGTAAAAACAACCTTAAGGCAATTTTAACCTGCAGTTATGCGGTAAAATGGTTTCAAGAGCACCCGGAATGCGCTGATATACTGGAGGCGAGATAGAATTCTTAAAAAATATGGGCTGCTGATTTGGAATAGTCGAATCAGCAGCCCATAAATCATATTAATTAAAACTTAAACTGTGCAATACCTTTTTGCATTTCTTCTGCTAATAAGGAAAGACTTTCACTTGAACTGGCTATCTCATTCATGGAAGCTGTCTGCTCTTCGATGGATGCAGCCGCCTCTTCTGTTCCCGCTGCATTTTCCTCCGAAATCGCTGACAGATTCTCAATAATTCCTACAATTTCATCCTTCTTAGCTCCCATCCCCTGACCTGATTGATTTAACTGTACAATTGCTTTTTTAAAAAGTTCAATTGATGATGCTATACCTTCAAATTTTGTACGTGTAACTTGAACACTATCTGTCTGTTCCTTCAGATTAATGCTTACCGCTTCCATTACATTCACCGCATGATTACTTTTGTCGGAAAGCTCTTCAATATCACTAATGATTTTCTCGGTAAAGCCATTGGATTGTTCAGCCAGTTTTCTTATCTCATCTGCCACAACCGAGAAGCCTTTCCCCGCTTCTCCTGCTCTTGCTGCTTCAATGGCTGCGTTAAGTGCCAATAGATTCGTCTGACTGGCAATACTTAATATCATCTGACTGGCTTGCTCAATTTTCTTGGTACTTTCATTCGTTTCCTGAATCATATTCATTACGTCTATTGCATTATGGTTTGTAACATCAGTTTTTTCAATCAAGAGCTGTAATATATCAAAGCCTTCATCCTTCAATTTTTCCACATCATTTGTTGAATTATTTAAATTCTCCATTAACTTAAGATCATTCTCAATCAGATCACCAAGTAATTCAATCTCAGTAGCGCCTTTCCCGGTATCGTTAGCCTGATCGCTTGCACCGCTAGCGATATCCTGGATAGCACTTGCCACTTCATTTGCAGAAATCACTGCCTGTTGGCTGGTTGCTGATAATTCTTCTGAGGAGGTAGCTATCTGCTCTGCCGACTTTGCAATATCATCGATTAATTTTCTTAGGTTTTCCTGTAAGGTAAAACCCGCCTTAGCCATAATTCCAATTTCATCTTTTCTCTTGGTATATTTATCTGCTTTAATATTTTGATCTGAGGTCAAATCATATTGTGCCATACGAGCCAACATTGTTACAATATTACTAATTGGTTTTGATATGGATTTACCAAGGAACACGGAAAATATGATTCCTATAAACGTAAAAATCAAAGAGAAAATGATTAATAAATTTCTTAAGTTGTCAACGCCTTTTGTTATTTGTTGCTGTGGAGCCCCAAGACATAATATCCAATTTGTATCCGGTATGGGTGCCATTGAAATTATTTCATTGGATCCTTTTAACTGATACTCAACAATTCCCGATTTACCAATACCGAGTTTTTTAATCTTACTACCCAAATCCTTGTATATTCCTTTATTTTCATTATCTTTGAATACATTCACTTGTTTTAAGACAGCAGTTCGGTCATTATATGCAAAGAATGTTCCATCATTACCAATAATATATGCAAAGCCCTTCTTTCCGTAAGCCATTTGATCCGTAATTTCATTTAATATAGTTCCATCGCTTCTTCCAAGCAAGACTCCCTGAATAGTCCCAAATAATTCAATCGGAACAGCATACATGATTTCGGGTTCATTCGTTGCCTTACTGATATAAATATCCGAAAAGCATTTTTCGCCCTTTAAAGCTCTTTTTACACAATCAAGGTCACTAAGGTCTACTTCCTCACCGCTAAGTGCATATTTAGCCTTTCCTTCTTTATCTACAACAGCCATATCCAGGTATCCCAATCCCCCTGCTCCGCTGGATAGTATACTCAATTGATCGACTAATGTTAAAACACTGATACGATTTGCAACCTGTTCCAGTACTCCTGTACTTAGTTCCTGACATGCGTCAATATAGTTGACTCCTTGTTGTGATGCTTCTTTTAAGCCATTAACCGCTTCCTCTTTCGTTGTATTATAACTTAGGTAAAGTGAGGTAATACCTAATCCTCCGGCAATAGCTAATACAAGTAATCCAATAAATAGGCTTATTCTCTGTGATAATTTCAGTCCCATTTCATCCTCCTGATTTTTGTCGATTTATGCAAATTATATTAAGCAAACTTCTTCCAAATATAGCCGTTCTGATTTCTGAGCAAAGAAAAAGCTACAGCAAATTTGCCGAAGCCATTGACGAAAAAGATTCGTATACTCTTACTTTGGCAACTGGACGATCATAGTTGATACCTTAGATTCACAGCTTTGCGTCCCTACTTTTCAGTAAGTTTGCTATTACATAGGCCTTATTGTACGTTTTAATCTTTCATAAATAAATGTATTATCTTAGTCTACTTTGGTATTATCTGCCATTATCTTTTATCCTATAATTATAAACAAAAGCATAAACTATTATGACTACTTTTATTCGGTTAGCGTTTGCCTAAACATCCTCAGAATGGTATAATAATCATGTGTTTTGATCACAACATAATAATACGTGACATACTACTAATCTATAAGAGAAAGTGAGAATTGCAAATGAATGAAAAGACCTTATATTTAGAATGCTATTCCGGAATTAGCGGTGACATGACAGTTGCTGCATTATTAGACTTAGGTGCTGATCAGAAGGTACTGCTAGACGGTCTGAACAGCCTGAAGGTTGACGGATATCGAATAGAAATCGGACGAAGAACCAAAAACAGTATTGATGCCTGCGATTTTAATGTAATTTTAGATAGTGAGCATGACTTAGATCACAATCATGAACATAACCACGAACATGACCATGATCATAACCAGGAAGACGAACATAATCATGACCACAATCACGACCACGATCATGACCACAATCACGACCACGATCATGACCATGATCACAGTCATGAGCATAGCCATGATCACTCTGCTGCTCCTCAAAAACACTCGTCTGATCATATTCATTTTGACATGCATAGTGACTCAAAGGCAACCCTTAGTTTAGGCCATCACGAGCATCGCAACCTGAATGATATCAACGCTATCATTGAACAGTCTGATATTACTGTGAATGCAAAATCAATTGCAAAAAAGATATTCTATATCATTGCGGTTGCTGAGGCAAAGGTACATGCAAAGCCGTTAGAGGAAGTTCATTTTCACGAAGTAGGTGCCGTGGATTCCATCGTAGATATCGTTGCTGCGGCAATATGCCTTGACAACTTAAATATTAAGAAGGTAATCGTATCCGAATTATATGAAGGAACCGGCCAGATTGAATGTCAGCACGGTTTACTTCCGATTCCGGTCCCTGCTGTAGCAGGTATTGCCGCTCAGCATCAACTATCCCTTCATATAACAGGTGTAAAGGGTGAACTTGTAACACCCACCGGCGCAGGCATTGTTGCCGCGATTAAAACCGGAGATACCCTACCAAAGGAAATGAAAATTCTAAAGCTTGGATTAGGAGCCGGCAAACGAAACTATCCCGGTGCTTCAGGACTTCTTCGTGCTATGCTGATTGAAGATACTTCCACCTCTACACTTATTTCCCTTCAGGATAACGTATGGGTTCTGGAAGCTAATCTTGATGACTGTACCGGAGAAGCTTTGGCATATGCGATGGAATTGTTGTTTGAAAATGGAGCCAGAGATGTGTATTATACACCGATTTATATGAAGAAGAATCGCCCTGCTTACCTTTTAGGCGTCATCTGTAGTGAAATAGATATCGATAAAATGGAAGAAATCATTTTTACACACACCACCACGATAGGAATACGCAGGCAGGAAGCTGTCCGAACAATTCTTCCGAGAGAACAAAAAACTGTAGTAACGTCTTTTGGCAATGCACAGGTCAAGGTCTGCACCTGTCAACAAAAAAGCTTTGTATATCCTGAATATGAAAGTGTAAAACAGTTGTGTCAGGCCTCCGGTCTGGACTATATGACCATGTATCATTTGATTCAAAGTTCATATCATAATTCTGATTTATAAAACTATATGGGGCTTTTGTTCTGCTGCAGGCAGAACGGAAGCTCCAAATCTGATGCTTCCATCATAACCTGATCCGACAATAATTCTTTTGCACTACCCTCGGTAAACACTCGGCCATCCTTCAGAATAATAACCCTGTCACATAGCTCCAGGGCCATATCAAGATCATGCGTTGCTATCAGTTTTGTGACCGAATAAGCTTTCAACAACTCAATCAGTTTCCTTCTGGCTTTCGGATCAAGAAAGGAGGTTGGTTCATCAAATAGAACCACTTTGGGTTCCATGACCATAACGGTTGCAATCGCAGCCAACCTCTGCTCACCACCGGATAGTCTGGAGGAATTCTGATGAATAAGTTTCTCAATCCCCAAGGCTTTCAGAGTATCTGCAATCTTATTCTTGATTTCAGCTTCCTCCATACCCATATTTCTTGGACCAAAGGCTATGTCATCGTAAACATCGGACATAAAAAGTTGATCCTCCGGATTTTGAAAAACCACCCCAACATTTTCCCTGATTTTTCTTATATTCGATTTGCTCATCCGTATTCCATTTATTTCGATGCAACCCTCCGAGGGAAGCAGTATTCCCATCATTGCTTTCAGCAATGTGGACTTTCCTGCACCGTTAGATCCAATAATACCTACTGTTTCACCGTCACTTACTCGGAAGCTGATTTGCTTTAAGGCAGCACGTCCCTCCAGGTAGCTGACATTTACATTTTCTATATTAATCATCTTTCCCTCATTCCTACGCATACCTTCTACGCATATGAAGTTTGCGACGAGGATTGCTTTCTGTGTATGTTATCTAGCGAATAAATATTCTTCCAATCATCTCTCCCGGAAGAAGGACGCGAACCATGATCATAAGAAATCCTATCATAAAAATGACAAGCCACCCGCCTGCACCGATCGGTTTCTTAGCGGAGTAATGTATTCTTCCTTCAAAGCCCCTGCACTGCATCGCATGATAGATACGCTCCGCCCTATCTATACTTCGAAGAATTAACTGCCCCAGAAAGGTTCCCATATCCTTAAGCTTAATTCCCTTTTCCTTTGGTGCCCTCAACAAGTAGGCATGATGCATTCGCATTGCCTCGTCCATAAGTACCCCGATATACCGGTATGTCATCATCATCTGAATCATAATCAAGGACGGAACATGAATACTATGTAACGCATAGATCATATCATTCATTTTCGTGGTTGCCATATATAACAGTACTGCCATTACCGTAAGAACTGTTTTCAAAAGGAGCGAGCTAAATGTAACCATTCCTCCGGTAATGGGAACTCCTTCTACTAACGTATACACAGTTCTGTCCAGAAACAGGTTGGATATCCCTGCAAACAGGGCAAAGGGCAGCGCAATCATACACCTAAGCATTAAGGGTTTTAGCGGTATTTCGCCGATTATCATAAGAAAAACAGGAAAACAGGCAAAGAAAAGCAAACCATCCAACTCCATAGGCCGAAATGAAACAACAATGATGATATAAATGAATGTAATCATCAGTTTCACAGCTGCATTCATTCTGTGGAGAGGCGTATGCTTATGAGTCAATTCTTCCAGTGCTGCTATTTGTTGAAACGATTTTTGTATGGATGCCAAAGCTTACCTCTTACTCTTCTATTATTCTGTATCCGAAATTGTTGTTTTAGCTATCTTCTTTTTCTTAAAAAGCATGATAATCAGTCCCAAGAATATGGTGGCTGCTAATGTAATGGTACCTCCCAAAACACCGGATACTCCTGTTCCCAGATGCTTCTTATCTTCACCTTCAAAGGAATAATCCGGCATTACTGCTGTCTTATCCTGAAGCTCCTGAATCGCAGTATGGTTACCGGAATTACCGGTGAGCTCCTGTCCGCCGGTAATTCCGTGGATTGCCCACTCTAATCCGTCGGGATTATTTGATGCAAAATAGGATAAAAATCCTCCAGTGATGACTGTAGCCAATGCAAATACAATCAACACCCTTCTCACAGAACTTTTGATAGCCTTTTGATATAAAGCACCTGTAATAATCTCCGCCCTTGCTTTATACACAAAACACAGTACTGCTCCGGTGATTACACCCTCCACAATACCGATTGCAAGATGGATTGGTTGCATTAATAATAAAAATGCCGTAATGGGTAGATTCGTTATTCCGGATGCCGTTGTCTCCAATACGACGCAAAAAGCTCCAAGCTGTAATCCAAAAACAACAGAAAGTATGGAGGCAACGCTCAGCTTTTTTGGGGTAACAGTCCTTCTTAAGATTCTCTTATAAATTAAGGGATATGCTACAAAGCAAGACAGCACTCCCATATTGAAAATATTGCAGCCAAGTGCCAATAAGCCACCATCACCAAAGAATAAGGCCTGAATGATCAAAACCGATGTAATCGAAAGGAATGCAGCAAAAGGACCGAGTATCGCTGCAAGTAAGATACCTCCACCAATATGACCGCTAGAGCCGGTTCCGGGTATCGTAAAATTTATCATTTGCGCCGCAAATACAAAAGCTCCCATGACTCCCATCATCGGTATTTTATTGCTGTTTAAATCTGTATCTTTTATCATCTTAATACTATACCCGACAGCTCCTGCCGATACCACTGCCAT
>WSSedL1CaDRAFT_10000966_pt1 | contig 18413 bp, 9 predicted proteins | sample WetSurSL1Cattail_FD_9464 | JGI IMG/M metagenome (IMG submission 9464)
TCATACGACAAGCTCTGGTAATTCAGGGCTAAACCCAGATGCAGTTTCCACTTATCACTTACAGGAAACGAATAAGCGTAGGAAAGAGCAATATCGGAAGTAGAGGTATAACCAATCTTGTCAACGCTTACTTTAGCACCAAACTGGGTATGAATATTATCGAGATAAGTCGTTCCTGCTGCAAAAAAAGTTGTTGGCGAACCGGAAAACCCGGCCCATTGCTTGCGAGCCGCCATACTAAAGTCAGCCATATAGTCCTCATCAATAGAGGCCGGATTAATATAATAAGTGTTTTCCCAATAATTATTCAAGCGAATATTCGATTGAGCTATCAGAGAAACACAGCTAACTGCAAATATAAAAACAACTACTACTTTCTTCATCATCGGTTTGGGTTATCGAATAAGCGTTATAAATCCCGTATTGGTTTTATGCCCGGATTCTGTTGGATATTTTATTACGTAAAAATAGGTTCCATTCGTCACATTCTCCCCTTTATATTTACCATCCCACCCATCGATGCCTTCGTATAATAAAACTCCATTGCGGTTAAAAATCTGCATATGCCAACCTTTCATGTAAACATCATTTTTACCGTCTCCGTTTGGCGAGAAAGTATTAGGAAGCTTTGGCGAAGTAATCCAGATACGCTTAGTAGCGCGCTCAACGCACCCATTCGGGTTTATAATTTTGAGATTCACATCGAAATATCCATCTCTCATTATGTCGTAGGTATGACTTGGATTATTACCTCCCACAGTTGTTCCATCACCAAAGTCCCAATAGTATTGAGAGAACGGAACTGCTTCACTCCACATCTGCACAGTAGGATCGTCAGTCGAAATAATTGTTTTATCGGTTTGTAAAGTATAATTAATCAAATCAAAATTAGATGATGTGAATCTCAAAGTGGTAGTACAACCGGCTTTTGATGTGCCTGTGACACTATATTCTCCGGCCTTTTTTATAACAATGCTATCAGCTGTGGATTCATTACTCCAACGATATGAATAGGCTCCGGCCACATGAACAATCATTGAATCACCTATACAGAATACCGGATTACGATCAAGCGTCAATACAGGCACTGCCTCTACAGTAATTGTTTTTTCATATAGCAGAGACGAACAGGTCGAATTAGACATAGTCAATGCCACTTTATACATTCCGGGAGCTGAATAAGTATGTACCGGACTCTTAATAGTTGAAACTCCTCCGTCTCCGAAATCCCAGGAATAGCTATTGTTATCGAGATCGTTCAGCACTATGGCATCAAACTGGTAATTATGATTATTACAATCTGTCAGTTTATAATCGATACCATAATCAGGAATGTCAACATCATAACTATACGATGCCGTACAACCCAAGGCATCAGTAACTGTCAAGATTACCAAACCATTCTCCGTTGTTTCCATTATTTCATTATTTGCTCCACTTATTGTTCCTCTTGACCAGACTAACTGATAAGGAGGAAGCCCTCCGGACACTTTAACCGTAGTAATTTCTTTCGCTATTTTTGTTGAACAATTTAAATCAATTACTGAATCAACATCAAAAGTAAGAGGTAACGGTCGGGTAACAGCAACTTGCACCGTTTGTAAACAGCCTCCGGCATCTGTCACCGTTAGTTTATAATTTCCTCCCGGAATATTTATCAAATCAGGAGTAGTAGCTCCCGTTGACCATAAATAGGTGAATGGCGCTGTTCCACCTGAGACCAAAGAATGAATAGCACCACTATTAGCATTATTACAATCTAATGCATTCGTCACATCAGTAGACACAACTAACGGTTGAGGTTCCTGTATCACGAATGTCTTGACGATATCACAAGGTTGCGCATCATGAATTGTAATAGTATACGTTCCCGCTCCCAGATTATTACGCTCTACCCCTGCAGTTGGATCATCGGCCCAAGCAAATGAAATAGGAGGTGTTCCACCGACAAAGTTGAGTTTAATACTTCCGTTGTGCGCTCCATAACATGTAATATCTTTCACAACCGGACTAATTCCAAAAAGGGGAGCCTCCGGCATATTGATAACAAGTGTTTTCTGACAACTATTGCTATCGGTGACAACAACTGTATAATCTCCCGGTGAAAGGTTTTCCTGAACAGTTCCCTTACCAAAATTACTCCATACTATCTGATAAGGCTTTACTCCTCCACTGATATTTAATGTAATCTTCCCATTATTTTCAGAATAACAGCTAATCAAACCTTTAGTGACAGTAACCGTAAGTTCGGAAGGTTGGGTTATTGTTACATCCAGCATTGCCGTACATCCCTGATTGTCGGTAACAGTCAGCTCGTATAATCCTGCACGTAAGCCTGTCAAATCTCGACTGGAACTTGTATATCCATTCGGTCCGGTCCAGGCATATTTATAATCGGCACCGGACGATGTTTGAATAGGTGTTCCTCCGGCAACACTGGCATTTATTGCTCCTATAGCATCACCAAAACACAAGATATTAGTTTGCCTAACCAGACTTACTGCCAAAACAGGAGGTTCTGTAATAGTATAACTTGCGGTTTTGGAGCCGCAGTCATTGCCGTCAGTCACTGTAACTGTATATTCCCCGGGGCTCAATCCCGAAAGATCCTGCGTTGTTGCAAATGGAGCATTATCTTTTGTCCATGCATAGTTGTAAACTCCATTTCCACCGGTTACCGTAATGCCAATCAAACCATTCGAAGCCCCAAAACAGGTAACATCTTTTCTCGTGTCGGTAGTAATAACAACATCAGTCGGCTCGGTAATAGTGTAGCTTTTTGTAAACGGACAATTACCAGCATCCTGAATTGTAAGAGTATAAATTCCTGGAATCAACCCGGAAATAGAAGTCAAAGCCGACGTAAATCCATTCGGACCGGTCCAGGATGCATGATAAGGGTCACCGGTTGTAAATGGAATACCTCCGCTTATATTCGTTTGAATAGAACCATTATTTGCCTGATAACAACTTATGTTCTGAGTTACTGTATTTGGATTCAAAACTGGATAAACTGTAACCACCACATTAAAAGTTGCACCGGGACATGCACCCGCAAGAGGAGTGACAGTGTAGGTCACAGTTGATACGGTAGAAGTGATATTCACCAATGTCTGGCTAATATCTACCTGCGGAGTTGATTTTGCCGTAGCCCCCTGAATTGAACCTGCAGGGCTAATGATCGGAGTTGACCAGGTGTAAGAGGTTCCGTTCGGAACAATATCTCCGTTTATACTAACCGGAGTTACAGTGAAAGTTGCCCCACTACATATTACACTTCCTTTCTGCACTATAACTGGATATTGATTAACAGTAATCTGAGCAATATTTGATGTAAGCACAGCACAACCCACCGAAGATAACGTAATTACACAATAGTAATAGTTCGTTCCTACAATAGAAAATGACGGAGTATAAGAGCTATTTGTAGCTCCCGAAATTAATGTTGCGTTACTTATCGAATTGATCGTATTTGAATACCATTGATAAGCAGGAGTTCCAACGCCATTTATATAAGCGACCTTAAGTGGTACTGGAGTATCACCCAAACAAACAGTATTTGAAGCCGGTTGAGTGGTAATAGATGGTGATGCATTTATTGTCACTTTGGCCGGATCGCTGGTCACACTACAACCTGGTCCATCAGGCTGAGAAACTACACAGTAATAATACATTGTTCCAATAGTAACAGTAGAAGGCGTATATGTTTTAGCTGCTGCTCCGGAAATAGCTGTTCCGGTTGTTGTATTATTGGTCGCATTCTGATACCACTGATAAGCGAATGATCCAAGTCCACCTGTAGCATCCAACGTTAAATCAGAAGGAGTTGCATTCTGACACAGAATTTGTTCTGATAATGGTTGAGATGTCACAACAGGATCTTCAATAACATTAATCTTTGCAGGATTACTGAAAACAGACCCACAACTACTTCCGGACAAAGATATTTGTACGTAATAATAATAAGTGCCTGTTGACGTAAATGCCGGTGGTGTATAAGTAGCTCCGGTCCCACCTGAAACAGGACTTCCCGTAGAAGTGGAATTAGTAGTATTCGAATACCATTGATAAGCAGCTGTACCTGCCCCCCCCGAATAAACTGCTGTTAATGGTACTGCTGTGGTCCCACCTACGCAAACATCTTGCGATGCGGTAGGTTGAGTTTGAATACCCGGAACCGGACTAACTATGACAGTAGCCGTATTCGAAACCAGATCCGAACAGCCACCTGGCGATAACTTAATTACACAATAATAATAAGTTGTTCCTACTGTTGCAGTTGGAGGATCAAAACTGGCTGCCATAGCGCCTGCAATTGGAGAACCTCCACTATTTATATTTCCCGGACTTGAATACCATTGGTAAGTAGGTGAACCGGTTCCATTAGTATATGCTACAGATAAAGTTGTAGCTGTTCCACCCTGACACACAGCGCTTGATATGGGTTGGGTTGTAATACTGGCAGGAGCTTTTATAATTACTTCAGCTGCGGCACTGGTAACATTACATCCCTTTCCATCAGGCTGAGTGACGATACAATAATAGTATTGAGTCCCCACAGTTGTAGTTGGTGGAGTAAACGTGTCGTTTGTTGCATCAGGTATAGAGGCTCCCTGCCAGGTGTTATTCGTTGTATTTGCATACCATTGATAAGCATACGTATTAGCTCCCCCGGTTGCCGAAACCTTTAAATCTGTTGGCGTAGCACCTTGGCAAATAGTTTGCGTGGAGTTTGGTTGTTCTGAGATTACGGGGTCAGATACAACAACGATGGTTGCTACGTCACTCCGTAGACTTCCACAATTATTGCCCGATATATTAACATTCACATAATAATAATGTGTGCCTGTCGATGTAAATGGTGGAGGTGTATAGCTTGAACCCGTAGCACCCGGGATTATTGTCCCTTCTGTATTTAAGGCTGTTGTATTAGTATACCAGCTATAAGTTGGTGTTCCTGCACCTCCCGAGTAACTTACACTTAAAGTCGGGGCAACACTCATATCTACGCAGGCTGTTTGTAATGGGGTTGGTTGTGCTGTAATTATAGGTGGATCGGCGACTTCAACAGTTGCTGTATTTGAAACAATGTTTGAACAACCTCCACTAGAAAACGAAATTACACAATAATAATAGGTTATACCTACCGTAGAAGTTGGTGGATTATAAGAATTACTTGTTCCACCAATCGTAATAGCCGTTCCACCAGTAGTTGAATTGGTTGAATTTGAATACCATTGATAAACAGGAGTACCCGTTCCATTAGCATAGTCCACCGATAAAACTGCAAGACCTCCATCTTTACAAACGGCAGTTTTCGCCTGCGGCTGTGTAGAAATATATGGAAGAGGATTAACTGTTATCACGTAATTTTTTACCAATCCTACACAATTCCCACTTTGGGGAATTATAGCATAAGTAACTGTTCCCTGTGTGGAACTTGTAGAATTAATCGTCTGTACTGGTATTGTATTTGTTGTTCCAGACGAAGTAAAGCCTGTAATTCCAGCAGTTGCAGTTGCAGTCCAGGAAAATGTAGTGTTTGGCAAACTAGAAGTTATTGTTACCAAACTAGTAGGTACACCAGAACATGCCGTTTGAGTGAGCGGCGCATTCGTTACAGCCGGAATAGAGTTTACTGTAAATATTTTAGTTGCAGTAACCTGAACACCGCATTCATTTTGGGCTATTAAAGTCACAGTATAAGTACCCGACGCATTGTAAGTAATTCCAGCTGGAACCTCTGCATTCGAAGTAGCCGGTGTACCTCCCGGAAAACTCCATGCGTAAGTCATACCGGTGGTTGTTGGAGCACAGCTATTTATTGTGGCAGTGGGATGAATAGTCGACGGACCGCAACAATCAGAAATATCATTGATGATTACTGTTGGAGGAGCTTTAACCGTTATAGTTTTCGTTATGGACTGTGATCCGCAGGTATTTGTTCCTGTTAGTTTCAACGTATATATTCCTGAGTTTGTAAATTGAAATGAAGGACTTTCGGAAGATGAAGTTGTTCCACCGCTAAAACTATAAGCCGAAGTTGTTCCACAGTAACCTGCAGAATAACTAACTTCCCATAAATAAATCGGAGTTTTACAGGCTTCTGAAATATCCGTAGTATTCGTAGTCTTGACTGAAAATGGAGCGCATCCTTCACTCTGATCCAGCGTAAAAGTTGGAACCAAAGGTGCTTCAACACAAATCACCGTATCTTTCTCCCCACCACCGCAACGGTTAGCAGCTAGCATCGTAATAGTATACTTTCCAGCTTTTGTAAAAACCGGGCAAATAGAAGTTGTCCCGGTAGCCCAAAGACTTTGGCTTGTAATGTCAGCTCCATAATCATCCCCCAACGAGCCGGTTCCCAAGGTGAATCCGGTTGAAGGGTTAATCTTCCATATCGTTTTTAGAGCTGTATCACATGAGCTACCAGTTCCATTGTTCGTAATAGCAACAGAACCAGTTGTCGTATTTGTAAAACACAAACTGGAGTTTGTACATACAGTAGAGGCTTGCACAGAAAAACTTGGCTTTGGAGGCGTAGATACATAAATTGGAGATACCGTTGATTCCGCGCGTCCACATGGATTTGATATTAACATGGTAGCATAAAAAGCATTGGTAATACCACTAAGTGTTGTATATCCGCACGAAGATGATTTGAAAGAATGTGAAACTGAAGCCGGAGCCGGATGGATATACGTCAGGGGAGCAGAGCCATCACTGAATGTGATAGTATAGACAGTTCCGGGAGGATTACTTTCCGTTCCTGTAATTGGAAATATTATCGTGTTATCGCCACAAATATCAGTATTTCCGGGATTATTTAAATTTCCGCCAGGAATAGAACCAATAAATACTTTATAAATTTTGGAAATTGAACAGCCGGATTGCCCGGTTACAGTGTAAGTCAGCGTCCAAAGACCCAAACCATAATTATGAGTTTGCAAGTTCCATGTTGTTGCCGTAAAGTCAGGAGTTCCATCTCCCCAACTTATTGTATAACTAGCATTAGCAGAAGAACTGGTTGACGACGTATTGGAAAATGTTATATTCGTAGATGCATTGCTACATGTTTTAAATACGGTTAATCCGTTGTCTATCACAGGTTCTATGCTGGCGTTAAGAGTGGGATCTGGAGCTTGTTGTAATGTGATTGTTTGTGTAGTTGATTGGCTACAGGTTAATGGATTTCCACTAACAATTAATTTTACCGTAAATGAGGCTGTTGAATTTCCTGTAGTTGAAAATTGATGAGTTGGATTGGCTTCTGTCGATGTAGTGCCATCACCAAAATCCCATGCATAAGTATATGAACCAACTGCATTAGAAGTAAACGAGATCGCAGAACCTGAGCACTGATTATTAATAAAAGTAAAGCTTGCATCCGGCGCTGCACTCACAATAACTGTAGCCACCTGATTCGTTATATTCTGGACGTTGCCATCTATATCTTTAACACTGGTTAGTGTATAAGTAAAAGTTCCGGTAGTAGTAGTTGAGACAGATAAAGTTTCCACACCACTTGCTCCGGATGAAATAGTGTGTTCTGTGCCATCTTTATCTTTATACGTAAAAGTATAGGGGGATGTCCCACCCGAACCAGTAAAAGTTACAGTCGGTGAAATATCATTTACACATACCGCTGTTGTCCCGTCAACAGTAGCGCTAACTGAAACTGGCGCTTCAGCCCAGACCACAGACATCTTATTTGCCTCTAAAAGTTCATTGCTATAATTGACGGCATTTATTGGGATTATTTCAAAAGAAAAAAGAAAACACCCAAGAATAAATAGCCTGCTGTATACCCGTTTCATAAATCTGTTTTTGTATATCAAATACAATCGAAGAAGTCAATAAACACATATTAACTCTATCGAAATCATATATACAAAAATACTATAAAAGATTTATTATATTACAACGATGAATTACTCGGGAGAATAAAACGAGCCTATGATTTAGCCATCTTAGATTGACCAGGCCGTTTAGAAAGAATCGGTTTTAAATTTGAATTAAAGACAAAGAAGTAATTATCTATCTTTAAGCATACTATCAGCAATCTTCATTTTAAACAATCAATTATGTTTAAATAAAAAACAGTAATCGGCAATTATAAAAAAACAAAAAATACGCAAAAGCAAATACACAAAACGGATAAACAATTTATTGCTTCGCATCAATGTGGCATTTAATATTACTCATAAATAAATATAAATTTATTTATAGCTTTAAATCTACAAAAAAAGCGACAGTAAAACTACAAGACAACAAAACGGGTCATATAACCGTTTAATCAACGACAGAAACAATACCTATTTTAAATAAAAAAACGAATGAAATCTCTTCTTATTTTTGATCTCGACGGAACCCTACTCAATACTGTTGCCGACTTAGCTGCAAGTACCAACTATGCACTAACTCAATGTGGCTTTTCCATCCATAAAACTGATGACTATCGCTTCTTTGTAGGCAACGGAATAAATAAGCTCTTTGAAAGAGCTCTACCGGAGAAGTCGAGAACATCCGAAAATATATTGCAAGTTCGAAACCATTTTTTGCAACATTATGAATTTCATGATACGGACTTGACCACTCCTTATCCAGGAGTAATTAAATTGCTAAAAGAATTGCAGGCATCAAAAATAAAGCTAGCCGTTGCTTCCAACAAATACCAGCAAGCCACGGAAAAACTGATTCGTCACTTCTTTCCACAAATTACATTTATTGCCGTATTCGGTCAGCGTGAGGGAATACCAACAAAACCTGACTCAAGGATTATCCATGACATTCTTAGTATTGCAAAAGTAAAAAAAGAGGAAGTACTTTACATTGGTGATTCAGGTGTTGACATGCAAACAGCACAGAACGCTGGCATTGATGCCGCAGGAGTCACATGGGGATTTCGCCCCCGAACAGAACTAGAAGAATTCTCGCCAAAATACATAGTAAGTGAGGCGAAAGACATTTCAGAGATTATTCAATAATTTTTTTCCATAAAAAAACCGTTCAGAAGAACGGTTTTTTTTATGGAAAAACTAAAACTAATTAGTCTTCTTTTACCTGAGGAGTGATCAATTTATAGCCCTTACCATGAATATTGATAATAGCCACATCTTGATCATCTTTCAATAGTTTCCGTAATTTTGTGATATATACATCCATGCTACGGGCATTGAAATAATTATCATCAACCCAGATAGTTTTCAGAGCAAAATTACGTTCTAAAATATTATTGGCATTTGCAGCCAACAAATTCAACAATTCCGATTCCTTAGTTGTCAGCTTCTTAGACTCACCTTCGAAAGAAAGCAATTGCTTTTGAGCATCAAATGTAAAAGATCCGATTTGATAAGTCACAACGTCTTTTGCACGTTTACCTTTCACACGGCGTAATATCGATTCAATACGATACAACAATTCCTCCATGCTGAATGGTTTTGACAAGTAATCGTCAGCACCCAATTTAAAGCCCTGCAAAATATCTTCTTTCATCGATTTTGCAGTAAGAAAAATGATAGGCACTTCAGCATTTAATGAGCGCACATCAGCTGCCAATGCAAATCCGTCTTTTTTTGGCATCATTACATCGAACACACACAAGTCGTATTTGTTTTTTGAAAAAGCTTTGTAACCAGCTTCTCCATCTGGTTGCAAGTCTGCATCATACCCTTTGGTTTGCAAATACTCTCTGAGAAGCATGCCAAGATTTTCATCATCTTCGCACAACAAAATTTTTACTTTTTCGTCTGTCATAACTCGTAATTTTTTAAAGTTGGTATTGTAATAGTGAATTTTGTTCCAATATTTATTTCGCTCTCCACTTTAATGGATCCACGATGTTCATTAATAATTTTTTTTACGTAAGCCAAGCCTAATCCAAAGCCTTTTACATTGTGTAGATTACCAGTCGACACGCGATAGAATTTTTCAAAAACCCGTTTTAAGTCTTCTTTATTAATTCCAATTCCATTATCTTCAATGCTAATAAGCAAATTATCCTTTTCATTCCATGTTTCAATAGTCAGGAGTAATGGTTTATCGCAATATTTTAAAGCATTATCCATCAAATTGAAAATAACATTCGTAAAATGTACCTCATCAACCAGAGCCAAATCATTTGTAGCTTTCAAATTTGAGGTAATCTTACCTCCTTTGCTGGTCACTTTCAACGAAAAGTTACTTATTATATCCGATATCAGCGAATTAATTTGAATTTCATTTAGTTTAAGCATTGATTTATCTTTCTCAAAAACAGCCATCTGCAATACTTTTTCAACTTGAAGACTTAACCGCTTTGTTTCGTCACGAATCACATTTGAAATATGCTTAAGTGTTTCCGGTGTTTTACCAACCCCAGTATCTTGCAACATTTGCGAAGCTAAAGAAATGGTTGATATCGGAGTTTTCAATTCATGTGTCATATTATTAACAAAATCATTCTTCATGTTGTTCAACCTCTTCTGCCTGAAAATAATAACAATAGCCACGATAAACACCAATAAAATGAGTATAACCAACGCTATTGAAGGCAAAAGTAAATTCATCGAATTCAAAATATAATTTTGCTTCGTAGGAAAAGTAACCTGCAAATACGCCACTTTATTTGACTCCTCAAATGGAAATAGCTTCTGCGTATAAATATTACTTGGTGTATTGTTTAAACCTTCCTGATGTATATCCTTATGACAATTATAGATGATTTTGCCTTGCTGATCAACTATAGAATAGAAAAAAGGCAAATCAACGCCATTGTTAACCAATACCTTTTCTAAAATTCCGTTCAGCTCTTCAAAGTTTACGCGTTCACTTATTTCTTTTTCGTCAATTTCTTTCATCCATCTAAATACAGCCTGATCTAAAATAGTCTTAGATCGAGAAAAATTTTGTTTGAATTTTTCTTGCAAGTAACGAGACGTTTCCTCGATAGTTGATTTTCCATGACGTGTAGACAACCTGATGCTAGGTCGATTCAGCTGTTCCGAGGTCAATTTCAGACTTCCAGCCATGCTGTCAATATTATTCTTAAGTCGAATATTTTTAGCATCCATACTCAGAAGCTTGTTTGAAGTTCCGGAGTAATCTTCTCCTTCAAGCGTTTGCCCTAAATACTCTAATGCCTCATTCTCTTCAACTAAGCTAACCGTTTGAAATAAACTACGTTGAACATTATCATTAAACTGATTTTCAACCATTTCTGCATTTACTCTCACATATCTAGCTTGCAGAACTATAAGCCCCACAAATGTCAAAACCATAAAAACAATGAGTATCCAGATAGTCGTTTTCTTCATAACGCGACAAATTTACATCAAAAAAAAATCTCAACCACTATACTGGCAACAAATAATGGCATTTATTTTGTAACTATAGTAATAGTACACATTTTTTTATATAATAGATTAATATAAATTCGCAAAACACCAGTAATTTAACTCAACAGAAGTAGATTCATAGATAAAACAATAGGTGCAATTAACAAAAGTGATGAATTTACAGCTTAAAAGGCTAAATTTACGGGCAAAACAGACAAACAAACAAATACAAAATTAAGGAATTTGATTTTCAAACGTCAAAAATATGTTAAATAAAAGATATCTACCTCTTTTTTGCAACAAGAATAAATTGTTCATAGTCGGTCAGCTTACCTTTTACCCTCTCTCTCGTCAGTACATTATAAGTGTGCAAAACAAGAACCTCAAATCCGGCATCATGAAACTGTCCGGATAACAAACCTGTGTCAAAGCCCCGATGTGGTATTGGCTCAAAACGGTGAAAAGAGCCATCTTCGCTACGAATATCCCCCACAACTATCAATGCACCGGAAGTTGTTATCTCATACAAATGCTTCAGTGCCTCCTCAATTTTCGGAATATGATGAAAAGCCATACACGAAAAAATCAAATCAATATCCTGTTTTCTGTAATCGAACACTTCACCATGAAGCATTTCCGCAGACTCGAGACCTTTCAATTTGCTTTTCAAAACCTCTATCATCGCTGCAGAAGTATCTTCGAAAACAATTTCACCTATACACGGTAGAATTTGTAAACCTACCAGTCCTGTCCCGGCACCAATCTCCAACGCCTTCCAGTTCTTATTAGGCTTTATATGATGCATCATCTCTGCAACAAATATTTCCGTCATCTCTATTTTTGCAGGACTATCCCAGTCAGCCGCTCTGTGGGCAAAACTATCATTCATACGTTATATGTTTATTCTAATTTAGCAAAACTACTCATAAAACTCTTTTTATGCCAAATTTGTTTAGTTTAAAATTGACCAAATATAGATGTAGGTACTTAATTGTATAATGATGTAAAAAACCTTATATTTGCAAGCTCAATTAATGCAATATATTACCAACTTATTGCAATATTGCTTTGATCTGTTTTTTTCAAATCCGCGAATATTGTAACTTCATATAATAACGAATGAATAAACTATTAAAAACAAGTATTATGGCGATAGCCGTTGCAGCTGTATCGCGCAGCACACTAGCCGAAGTTCCTTTAATAGGAAAGCATCAGCCCAAAATAGAAAACGGAATTATGACTCCGGAAGTGTTATGGTCTTTTGGGCGCGTAGGCAACGTACAAATATCACCCGATGGATCCAAAATTCTGTATAGCGTATCTTATTACAGTATACCGGAAAACAAAGGCAACTCGGAGATTTTTACAATTAACGCCGATGGTACTGACAAAAAGCAAATTACAAAAACAGCCACACGCGAAACAGCTGCCAAATGGATAAACGAAGGTGAGCGCATTGCTTTTTTATCGCCTGAAAGTGGAAGCATGCAGCTCTGGAGCATGAAGCCAGACGGTAGCGATCGAAAACAAACAACCTTCCGCGAAGGAGATATAACAGACTTCTCATTCTCACCCGACGAAACTAAACTTCTTTTTATTGCCGATGTAAAATACGGTGAGCGAACCGTAGACAAGTATCCTGATCTACCCAAAGCCAGCGGAGTTATTGTAAACGACCTGATGTATAAACATTGGGATGAGTGGGTGCAAACAATACCGCATCCTTTTGTTGCCAGCTTCAATAATGGAAAGCTAGAAAATGAAACTGACATACTGAAAGGTGAACCTTACGAAAGCCCTATGAAACCGTTCGGTGGTATCGAACAACTAGCATGGAGCCCCGACGGAAAGATTGTGGCATATACATGCCGGAAGAAACGCGGGAAAGAATATGCACTCTCAACAAATTCGGACATTTATTTTTATAATGTAGAAACTGGGCAAACAGAAAATAAAACCCAGAGCATGATGGGGTATGATCAGAACCCCGTATTCTCGCCAGATGGAAAGTGGCTGGCGTGGGAAAGCATGGAGCGCGATGGTTACGAATCGGACAAAAGTAGATTATTTATTCTCAATATCAAAACCGGCGAAAAAACAGATGTTACGGTTAACTTTGATCAAAATTCAAACGCATTGACATGGAGTACGGACAGTAAATCTATTTACTTTGTGAGCTGCTGGCATGCTGTTACGCAAATTTACAAAGCTGACATTGCAACAAAAAAGATAATCCCGATAACAAAAGGTATACATGATTATGCTTTTGTGGCTCCGCTGAAAAATAAACTTATCGGCATTAAACATTCCATGAGCAAACCGGACGAGATTTATACAATCAACCCAAAAACCGGATTGGAAACCGAACTCTCGTTTGAGAACAAAGACATTCTGGATAGACTGGAAATGGGAAAAGTTGAAGAACGCTGGATTACAACTACCGATAATAAACAAATGCAAACTTGGGTGATTTATCCTCCGCATTTTGACCCGAATAAAAAATACCCTACATTGCTTTATTGCGAGGGCGGACCACAATCAACGGTCAGCCAGTTCTGGTCATACCGCTGGAATTTTCAGATGATGGCTGCTAACGGGTACATTATTGTCGCACCTAATCGCCGTGGCTTGCCTGGTTTTGGAATGGACTGGCTCACTCAAATTAGTGGCGACTATGGCGGACAAAACATGAAAGATTATTTTTCGGCTATTGATGCCATAGCAAAAGAACCATTCGTAAACAAAAATAAATTGGGCTGTGTTGGGGCCAGTTATGGTGGTTTCTCGGTATACTGGCTGGCCGGACATCACGAGAAGCGTTTCAAAGCGTTTTTGGCTCATGATGGTATGTTTAATTTGCCACAACAATATCTGGAAACCGAAGAAATGTGGTTTGTCAACTGGGATTTGGGCGGTGCTTACTGGGATAAAGCTAATGCTGTTGCACAACGTTCGTACGCCAACTCACCACACCTGTTTGTAGACAAATGGGATACTCCCATTCTTGTTATTCACGGCGAAAAAGATTACCGTATTCTGGCCTCGCAGGGCATGTCAGCATTTAATGCAGCTGTATTGCGTGGCGTTCCGGCACAGATGCTTATTTTTCCTGATGAAAATCACTGGGTATTACAACCTCAGAACGGCATCCTGTGGCAACGGACATTTTTCTCATGGCTGGACAAGTGGCTGAAATAAGCCCCACTTTTACAACAAAATAATTTACTCGACAAAGGACTTTACACGTAACATGTAAAGTCCTTTGTGTTTTACTGCAAATGAAAGTCCCAGAATGTATAGATGAACTAGCATCTTGATAACGATGCTTTAGTGAAAATATACTGTCATATTAATGAATTGATGAGCATAGTTTATATCTCGGGTATATAAGTACATGCTTGAAATTAGTTTATACTTTGATAATGAATTAAGCTACTGTATTTCACTGAGTAAACGTAAGATAATAGTATAAACTAATTAGCATGTAGTACTTACCTCATACCAGATTAAGATATATACCTTACTTAAGTAGTATATACATACTACATGTAGTAGGGTATATACCCCAAATGGAAATCATAATGATTTCCTTATTAATTGATCGTTACAAATACCCTAACTAGTAAGAGAAATAATTAGTAATATATAATAGAAAGGATAGTCAATAATGAACAAGAAAAAGAAGATTGCCGGGGCATCTGCATCCGTCATTTATACCACTGATGATTCATACTTTCAATAATAGATGCATCCCTAATACGTATTTCTTACTAAAATATTGTAGTTTTGTCATATATTAAACTTTTTATTGGAATGAGATGCAACAAAAATGACTGAACATGCATCTTGAAAAAAGAATATGAAATTAAAGGCTGCTACAACAGACGAACAACAGTTAATTGCTGGCTGCAAGGAAGGCAAACCATGGGCTCAAAAACAAGTATTTGAGTTGTATGCATCTGCCATGTTGAGTGTGTGCGTACGGTACGTAAACGAACGGGAAACAGCCCGCGATTTATTGCAGGATGGATTCATAAAGGTCTTTACCAAAATAGATTCATATTCAGGCAGTGGTGCATTTGCTGGTTGGATTCGCCGAATTTTCGTCACAACTGCCCTTGAACATCTCCGGCAGAATGACGCACTAAAGCAGAGTACAAGTATTGAAGAATACGATAATTATCTCGAAAATAATGATGAAAGTATATTGGCGAAAATTTCGGCAGACGACCTGATGTCCCTCATAGCTCAGCTATCAGACGGTTATCGGACAGTTTTTAATCTTTATGCAATTGAAGGATATTCGCATGCAGAAATTGCAGAAATGCTAAACATAAGCGAAGTGACTTCACGATCGCAGTTCATGCGGGCCCGAAAAATTCTTCAACAAAACATCCAATCATTAAACAACTCAGCATATGCAAAACAATATAAATAATAACAGAGATGCTTTTAGCGAATCCATCCGACAAAAACTGGAGAACCACCGGGTGACAGTAGATGCCGAATGCTGGGATGAGATTGAAGCACGCCTTAGACCTAAAAAGAAAAGGAGAGTTATTCCTTTCTGGTTTTGGCTTACGGGCGAAGCTGCTGTAGCTGTTTTAGCACTGATATTCACTCTTCAGCCGCTGTCCGAATCGTCAACCGGCATCAGTAAATCTGAAAAGCATATTAAAAAGGAACGAAGTAACACAAAACGATTTGCAGAACAGCAGATAAGCAGCATTCATTTTTATAAAACAGATACAACAAAACATGCAACAGTAAATGTACAATCAAAACCGAGAATAGTAAAATCGGCGGTAACACACAACCAACAGATAGCTTTAGTTTCCGGAAATAATCTGATTCCGACTGCTTTATTAAGTAATGATACAATTCAACATAAGATGCTCGTCGAAACAGAAAGCAATAGTAGCCATAAAGAAGAAGCATTAGCCAAAACCACAGCAACAAAAAACGACTCAAGTATTTCAACAAAGGCAACAAAGATTATCCCCTATAGCCTGGTAGACGCTGCGGTAAAAGAGCCTGAAAGCAAACCAAAAAATAAACGCAACTGGCTATTGGCAGCTGTGGTGGGGACAAGTGGAAGTACAATGATGAATACCGGAGGGAATGGAAATCTGTATAGCATCAGTAAAGATTATAACAGCCTGACTACCTCAAATAAGACCTCAAGCTATGCCGCTGTTTTGAGCTCTGCAAAGTATGATAAACAAAGTTATTTGCCTCCAATCTCATTTGGATTCATAATAAGGAAGAATCTGGACGAAATTTTAAGTGTTGAAACCGGATTGGTATACACCTATCTATCATCCACATTCGAAAACGAAGGTGTTCTACATTACAATGCTAAACTAAGACTGGACTATCTGGGAGTTCCGGTTAATTGTGTGGTAAAACTGTGGAACAAGTACAACTGGGAAATATATCTTTCGGGCGGAGGCATGGTTGAGAAAGGACTAAAATCAACTTATACAGAAGAAGAGCACTTAAGTAATCAGACAAACAGTACTAAATCGATCAGTAGTATCGACGGCCTTCAGTGGTCGATAAATGGAACAGTAGGTGTGGCATATAAATTAGAACGAAATTGGAGCATTTATTTCGAACCGAAGATATCCTATTTCTTCGATAATAACCAACCGGTAAGTACACGTACTGATCATCCCACAACGATAGGCTTAAGTGCCGGCATCAGGTATCAGTTTAAATAAAAGCGTCAGGATTTAATTTACGCAGACACAGCTATTTCTTATAAGATAGAAGAAACGAATAATTACCAGAGTCCAAATCTATAAGGATTGTATGTATAACCGTGTATAACAAAAAAACAGGAAAGCAACTAATCACTTTCCTGTTTTCTTATCACATCAATTCACAGAACATTATCCGTAGATAATTTTACCGTTTTCGTCTTTAAATTCTTCAAAGCTTTTATTGTATTGCTCCATTGCACGGTAACTCATAGACATACTGGAGAAACCACCATCGTGATATAAATTCTGCATAGTTACTTTGCGAGTAAGATCACTAAACATAACAACACAATAATCTGCACAATCGGCTGCAGTTGCATTACCCAGCGGAGACATACGCTCCGAGAAATCAAGCAAACCATCCATTCCTTTCACACCGCTGCCGGCAGTTGTTACGGTTGGCGATTGAGAAATTGTATTTACACGTACATTATGTTCTCGACCGTAAATATAACCAAAACTACGAGCGATAGACTCCAACATAGACTTGGCATCAGCCATATCGTTATAGCCAAAAACAGTGCGTTGAGCAGCCATATAGCTAAGTGCTACTACTGAACCCCACTCATTAATAGCATCCATTTTTTTTGCTACCTGAAGCATTTTATGAAATGATATAGCAGAAATATCCAGTGTTGAATTCAACATATCATAATCCAGATCATCGTAAAGTCTTTTTTTTCTTACATTTGGTGACATTCCAATTGAATGAAGAACAAAATCGATTTTACCACCCAATGCTTCCATCGATTGAGAGAAAACCTGTTCCAAATCTTCTACACTGGTTGCATCAGCCGGAATTAGTTTTGCATTAAGCTTCTTAGCTAACTCATCGGTTGTTCCCATACGTACTGCCAATGGAGTATTTGACAAAGTGATGATCGCACCTTCTTCTACGGCACGTTCAGCAACTTTCCATGCGATTGACATTTCGTTCAACGCTCCGAATACAATACCTCTTTTACCTTTTAATAAATTGTTACCCATGTTATTTTGTTAATAGTTTGTTATAAAACACTCACAAGCGAGAAATGTTTTAGTCAATAAACTGAATTTCGGCACAAAGATATATAAATTGTGCAAGAGATAAAAGCTAATTGGTGTACCAATCGAAAACTGATTAAATAATCAACTCATTTGCAAATGAATAATAATTTCTTTTTAATATTGAATTATCCTTATTCTTCAGTAAAATATCAATCTCATTCCGGCAACTTTCCGATTTAGCCTAAATAGGGTCTGCTGAAAAACTCAAGCAGTCATTAGATATAAACTCCGATGAGAATCGTCTGTTTGTTTAATAAAAGATATTTGTCTTGAAAATATCGAT
>WSSedL1CaDRAFT_10000967_pt1 | contig 18399 bp, 15 predicted proteins | sample WetSurSL1Cattail_FD_9464 | JGI IMG/M metagenome (IMG submission 9464)
CGGGGTGGTGCATACTCATTCCCGCTGGGCGACCATATGGGCGCAGGCCGGCCGCGGCGTTCCTGCCTACGGTACCACTCACGGCGATTACTTTTATGGGGAGATTCCCTGCACAAGGAGTATGACGCCGGAAGAAATTGCCGGAGAATATGAAATGGAAACCGGAAACGTGATTGTGGAAACATTTAAGGGAACAAATCCAGACCATATTCCTGCTGTTTTGGTAAAATCACACGGCCCGTTTACATGGGGAAAGGACTGCGAAGAAGCGGTTCACAATTCCGTAGTTCTCGAGGAACTCGCCATGATGGCTTGGCACACTGAGGCGATTGCCAAAACTTCGACATCCATTATGCAGCAGGAGCTGCTTGATAAGCACTTCCTGCGCAAACACGGTGCCAATGCTTATTATGGGCAAAAGAAAAACTGAACAGAGGGAAAAGAATACGAAGCTGCAAAGCTGGAACACTATCTCTGAGGTGATCAGTATGCCAAAAGACAGTCCATCACACAAGGGGAAAAATAGCGGGCAAACTCCTACGACAACAACCGGTTTGAATCAGTCGGGGCAGTTGGAAGATCAGAATCAAAATCATAATACGAAAAAAGTTGCACTGGGGCCAAACACAAAACGATAGAATAGAATCGAATGAATAAAGAATAAGCACAAGCAATCGACCTGTTATACAGGGGTCATTGCTTGTGCTTTTATATTATGCCGCTGTGTTCTTGTTTTTCTTTGAATTCAGATGGAGAGAAGCCGTAAAAGGTACGAAAAGCCTTGCTGAAGTAATTATTATCCTTATAGCCTAATCGCTCAGAAATCGCCTGAACTTGCAAATTTTCATCCAGCAGAAGTTCTTTCGCCCGGGCCATCCTCAAATTTAGCACATATTCATAAATTCCGGCGCCGTATCTCCCTTTAAATAGCTTGGAGATATACTCTTTGGAAAAATGAAACCGGTCAGCCAATTCCGTCAGATGAACTTCCTTCGAATAGTTTTTATCCAGATAATCCTTTACCGCCTGCGCCAGCATTTCCGTACTGACATCGGAAATTTCCGGGACGTTTTTTCTTACCATATTGTTTTCCGCATCCAATAAATTACGCGCTTTTTCCATTGCCGAATTGAGTTCTCCTTCAACAATCGGTTTCAGCAGATAATCCAATACATGGTACTGAATGGCAATTTTCGTATAAGTAAATTGATCATATCCGCTCACTACGATAAATTTTGTCTTGGAAAATTCGGGAACGGCAGCTTTCAGAAAATCAACGCCGTTGAGCAGGGGCATCTGCATATCCAAAAACACAATATCCGGCCGAAGCTCCCGCATGGCACTCAGGCCGCAACGCCCGTCGTAAGCCGATGCCGGAGCGGATATGCCAAGCGCAAACCACTGACCAAGGGCATTGATTACCCTATGAACCGGTTTTTCATCGTCAATAATCAAAGACTTATACATTGGTGATTTCTCCTTCCGTCAAAGGAATGCTCATTTCCACTTTTGTTCCGTTGCCAAGCCGGCTCGAGATAGATAACGAGGCACGGCTGTCAAATAAGATTTTCAGACGCGAGGAAAGGTTGGACAGCCCGATTTCATTTCCCTCCCTGTTATCCGGTTCCATCATAAGGCATACCTCCGCAAGCCGCTGAGGTGTCATCCCGGTGCCGTTGTCGGTTACGGAAGCGTGCAGAAATCCGCCTCCCGCCTGTACTTCAACGTCAATATGTACGTGACCTCCGCTGTCGGCAAAGCCGTGAATAAAAGAATTTTCGACTAAAATCTGAATCGAAATTTTAGGAATTAGCATTTTTTCAGCGGAATCATCTACCGTGATCCGATAGGAAAGGCGGTCTTCAAATCTGGCTGTCTGAAGAAAAAGATATTGCTGCACATGCTTGATCTCGGTTTCTACCTGCACCAGGTCTTTATTCTGAATGGAATAACGCAGCAGCGACGCCAGTGCTTCCACCATTTGAACGATGGTATGCTGACCCGCCAAAACCGCCTCTGTTGAGATTGCCTGAAGGGTGTTGTAAAGAAAATGCGGGTTAATCTGAGCTTCCAGCGCTTTTAAATGCGCGGTTTTTTCATTCAGCTCCGCAATGTAATTTTTCTTAATTAATTCATCAATATGCGAGGTCATGGAATTAAACTGACAGGAAAGGTTTTTCACTTCGGCATTTCCACCGATGTCAATCTTTGTTTTGAAATCGCCTTTTCCGACGCTCTGCATATGCTTTGCCAGCAGTTGGAGGGGCTTGAGCTGCATCCGAATCAATCCAAAGATTATTAAAACCGAAGCAAGGAATGCAATGAGTGCCAGCAGTAAACTCAGGTTTCTCGTATCTACTACTGTTTTTTGAACCCTATCCTGCGGAATCAAGCTGACAAACCTCCAGCGTCCATCCTGCGAATTGCTGAATACAGAAAGGTAGTTTGTTTTGTTCAGCAGAAAAGAAAAATCACCGCTTTGCTTGTTTGCGGGGAAACTCTGCGCCAGCGGGCTAAGACTGCCGGTGTTCAGCACATTCCTGTCTCCGGAATAATAGAGCTGGTTTTTCTGGTCTAACAAGCACAGCACGCTGGACATTCCGCTGCTGTCTCCGGATAGATTTTGTATAAACGAATCATCTACGGTTAACTCCACATAGGCAAGTTCACGGTGATTAATAATATTGATAAAGACGCGGCAAATTGTGAATGTCTGCCCGCTTGCACTCTGATTCGGCTTAAAATAGATGTAGTTTTTAGCCGAATAGGTTTCCTTGTGGTATTTAATATCGTTCAGTGAGTCAAAATAGGAGGTGCGTACGTTAAAATCGGCCTTTGTAACCGCATAGCATGTGTTGTGCTGTAAGAGATAAAGCTTATAGGATACAATATCGTTTCGCGAATAAAACGCATCACGAAGTGCGGAGCATACATAAGTCGTATCAGTATAATCGAGCGGTTTGCTGTCACTAAAGATGTTGACGAGCCGGGCGTTGTACCGCAGCAGCATGGAATAATCCTCTATCTGTGAAAAATAATTTTCATAATTACTTTTTTTGAGGTTTAATAATTCAAGATTGGAGGCCGCCTGCTGATCCGTAATAATATTAATGGTGCGGTTGTAAGTAAACCCGATGACAACGGATAACAGGCAGAAAACCATTACTGTAATAGCAAGAATCAGCTGTTGTGCGAGGGAAAGATTCCGGGCTTTTTTAAGAATAAACAATCTTTTTATTTGAAAGCCTTCTTTGTTTTCACGTTTTTTATATTATATCACAAAATATTGATATCGCTAAATAAATTTTTGTTCTTTATTTTACCACTATTTATACTTGTTTTTTTCTTTTCAAATTAAGAATAGGTGTGTATGATAGAAGAAGAAAAAGCAATTGATATTAAGAATTGCTAAGATAAATAAGGGAGGATTATTGAATGAGAAAGTTTACAGCAATGGCATTGTGTGTCGCAATGATTGCATCGGTGTTCACCGGCTGCGCAGGAAACAGCACTGCGAGTTCATCAAGCGCGGGAGGTGCCGCGAGCACCGCCGCATCAACAGCGGCATCTGAGGCGGCGTCATCAGAGAGCGCGTCACCGGTTACCTTAAAATTGATGCTGAACAGCCCGGAACTGTCAGAACAGTACAAAGCAATGGCGGCGGAGTATAAAAAGGTAAAACCTGAAATTACGCTCGACATGACGATCGTTCAGAACGACTATCAGACCGTATTGAAATCCAAGTTAAATTCCGGTGAGGTTCCGGATTTGTTTATGTCCAGCGCTTACAACGACAACCGCGTTTATAGCGATTATTCCTACGATCTGACAAACGAAGATTTTATGAAGAATATGGATCCGTCATTTCTGAAGGGCGTTACTTTAGACGGAAAGGTAACAGGTTATCCATTCCTTGTGCAGTCACATTCCTTCATCTACAACAAAAAAATATTTAAAGATGCCGGTATTACGGAACTGCCTACTACGCTTGACGGTTACAAGCAAGTTTGTGAAAAACTAACGGCAAAGGGAATCCAGCCGTTCAGCTCCGGATTTGCGGAGTGGTGGGTATTGCCGCAAATGACCTATCCTTCTATGAGCGATGCAAACAACGGGGATTACACAAGCCTTTTTGCAGACATTAAGAGCGGCAAAACGAAATTCGGCGATCTTCCGCAGGTGGACTTTACGCTTGACTTAATTGATCTCGTGAAGAAATACAGCGGCAAAAAGCCAATGGAATCCACCGCAGACATACAGTGCTCCGATTTTGCCAATGGCAAAGTAGCCATGATACATCAGGGCTCCTGGGAAGAAGACTCCATTCGTAAAATTAATAAGGATGTTGAAATGGGTTACCTTGAAGCCCCAAGAAAAGACGGGAAATCGACAATTGCGGTTGACAGCAACCTGACTATGCGTGTTTCAAAGGACTCCAAAAACTTGAAAGAGGTTCTCGCTTTATTGAATTGGCTGACAACCTCTGATTATGGCAAGAACTGGATTCCCGGAGTGATTAAACAAATGTCTCCACAAAAGGGATCGGCAAGCCCGGACACCCAGCTTGCAAAGGAAACAGCGACAGCAATTTCTAATTCTAAAACCAGTCAGTGGTGGATTTTCAGCGGCCCGGACGGCATTGAACAGCCTTTTGGAACAGCATTCCAAAATTATGCCGCGGGAACAGCGAACCGTCAGCAGACAAAAGATGCATTGACAAAAGTTTTTGTTGACGCTTATAACGCCGAAAGCTGATTCAACTATTTCTGAATTAAAAGACATTTTAATACGTTATTTTAAAAGGAGCTAGTCTAAATTATTATGGTGAGGGGGGCGTAGCGCCCCCCTATTTTTAGCAAATTCTACACTAGGAGATTGAGATTATGGATAGAGCGTTGAAAAAAAAGATTTCCCATGCGCTGGAGTTTGCGGGTTTTACGCTGCCCGCCGTGTGTATGATTTTCCTCTTTGTGGGTATCCCGTTTATCATGTGTATTTACTATTCCTTTCGAAAGTGGAACGGAATCCAAAAGGGGTCCACTTTTATCGGGCTTCAAAATTATATTCGTGCGTTTACAAACGACACTACCTTTGGAAATTCTATTTCCTACACACTGATTTATGCAGTTTTGGTAGTGATATTAATCAATGTATTGGCAATCCTCTTTTCAGTACTGCTGGAGCAGTCAAAAATACATGGCAAAGGCTTCTTCAGAGCCGCGTTTTATATTCCGAATATTATCAGTTTAATTATTATCGGGTTTATCTGGAAGTTTATTTACAGCCGCGCGTTTGATTCTCTCCATGCCGCGACAGGAGCCAATGTTTTCGCATGGAGCTGGCTGGGAGACCCGAAACTGGCAGTAATCAGTACGGTGTTGGTTACGGTCTGGCAGGCGCTTGGCTTTTATATGCTGATTTATATTGCCGGACTGCAATCTGTTCCGGATGATTTACTTGAAGCCGCAACCATAGATGGAGCGGGCAAACTCCGCCAGTTCTTTTCCATTACGCTTCCGATGATTATGCCGTCAGTTACGGTTTGTACGTTTTATTCGATTGCAAATTCACTTAAAATGTTTGAAATGATATTCAGTTTAACCGGCGGCGGGCCGGGCTCCGCGACAACCTCAGTCGCACTGGATATCTATAATACTGCGTTCAACAGCAACCAGTATGGATACGGCAGTTCAAAATCCGTGATTCTGTTTGCAATGGTTGCAATCATTACGGTCATACAGGTTACGATATCCAAAGGGAAGGAGCAGGAGGCATGAAAAAACAGAAATTCGGCTCGACCATTGTTTTTATTATTTTGATCTTATTTTTAATTTGCTACCTTTCCCCGTTGATTTTGGTGATTTTCGGGTCTTTTAAATCTTACAGCGAAATCATGACAAATGTATTGTCTATCCCACAAAAACTCACATTTGGAAATTTCAGCACTGTTTTCTCCAGTATGAATTATCCGAAGAGTTTTCTCAATACGTTAATTGTGACCGTGATTGGCGTGACTGGAATCGTCATTCTCGGTTCGCTTGCGGGGTATAAACTTTCCCGCGTAAAGACCAAATACAGTTACCTCATTTTCTTGTTTTGCATTATGCCAATGATTATTCCGTTTCAGTCTTTTATGATCACTTTGGTAAAAGTATCGAAACAACTCGGATTAATTGGGAACCTGTATGGGTTGGGCATTATCTATTGGGGCTTAGGTGCGCCTCTTTCCATCTTCCTCTACCACGGGTTTGTCAAAAGTATTCCGCATGAACTGGAAGAATGTGCCATGCTGGACGGCTGTTCCCCGCTGCGCTTATTCGTCAGCATTATTTTTCCCATGCTCAAGCCGGTCACCGCTTCTGTTATTGTAATCAATGCGATGTGGATTTGGAACGATTTCTTGCTTCCACTCCTGATTATCGGGAGTTCCGGCGACAATAACACCTTGCAGCTGGCCGCCTATGGATTCATGGGGCAGTATAAGATGGAATGGCAAAACATCATGGCGGGAGCGATTCTGATTATTATCCCGGCATTGGTGATTTATATGATATTCCAGAAAAACATTGTAAAAGGAATGGTCACCGGAGCGGTAAAAGGATAAAGGTGATTAAATGGAACAGGAATGTAAATGGTGGAAAGAAGCGGTTGTTTATCAAATTTATCCGCGCTCCTTTTGTGATTCCAACGGGGACGGAATCGGCGATCTTAGGGGCATCCTTTCAAAGCTGGACTATTTAAAAGGGCTCGGAGTAACTGTCATATGGATTTCCCCGATTTATCAGTCACCCAATGACGATAACGGTTACGATATATCGGATTACTATCGCATTATGAATGAATTCGGAACGATGGCGGATTTTGATGAACTGCTTGCGAATGCTCACAAAAGAGACTTGAAGATTGTGATGGATTTGGTTGTTAACCATACCTCCGATGAGCATTTATGGTTTCAAAGCGCAAGAGAATCGAAACAGAGCGATAAAAGGGACTACTATATTTGGAGTCCGGGAAAACAGGGCAAAGAACCGAACAATTGGGCTTCGTTTTTTACGCCGTCCGCCTGGGAGTATGATGATGCGAGCGGGGAGTACTATCTCCATCTGTTTTCTAAAAAGCAACCTGATCTTAACTGGGAGAATCAAAGGGTGAGAAACGATATCTACACCCTGATGACGTGGTGGCTTGAAAAGGGAATTGGCGGATTCCGCATGGATGTAATCAATTGTATATCAAAAACAGAAGGCCTGCCGGATATTGCCCCCTCTGACGGAGGATATGAATGGGCGGGCAGCTATTTTATGAATGGACCCAAGGTGCACGAATACTTAAAAGAAATGAATCGAAAAGTTTTGTCCCAATATGATATTATGACGGTTGGCGAAACTCCGGAGGTAACGCCGGCGGATGCGCTGCGCTATGCCGGTACTGAGGAAAACGAATTAAATATGGTGTTTCAGAGTGAACTTATGGATATTGACTCGGAAAAATCGTGCAAATGGGAAACAAAGACATGGCATTTAACTGATTTTAAACGCAGCGTTTCCAAGTGGCAGCAGGCGCTTTCCGAAAAAGCATGGAACAGCATCTTCCTTGGGAATCACGATCAGCCGAGGATGGTTTCCCGTTTTGGGAATGATACGGTGTACCGGGTTGCATCGGCAAAGATGCTGGCAACGCTCTTGCTTACGCTCCAAGGAACCCCCTATCTATTTCAGGGAGACGAAATTGGAATGACCAACACACAGTTTGACTCCATTAGCGACTGCCGTGATATAGAAGCCATCAATTATTATCAGAGCGCTTTAAAGAATGGGATAAACAAAACTGAAATTATGAACCGCATACGCAGAAAATGCCGTGATAACGCAAGAACTCCCATGCAATGGAATGCAGCGGAAAACGCCGGATTTTCATGCGGCACACCGTGGATGGCAGTCAATCAGAATTTTCGAGATATCAATGTTGAGAACGACCTTGCTGATGCGGATTCTATTTATAACTACGATCGCCGTCTGATTCGTTTAAGACATGAAAGCCCAACGCTTGTTTATGGAACATACCGGCCATTATGCGAAAATGACGAACGAGTTATGATGTATATACGGCAAATGGATGACGACTGCATGTTGATCATCTTGAATTTTACAGATCAGAGCGTTACGTTAAAATTGCCGGATGAAATCAAGACCGAAAATGCCAAACTGCTAATTGGGAATTTAAAGGAAAGCCCATATGCACTCAAGAAAGAAATTGGGTTAGAGCCATATGAAGCATTAATTTTTAATTTATAGTGACAGGAGTATCTGAATTATTTGATCATCAATTGATAATCTGCATATACTTATTATTGTAGAAATAGAGATTGGGGCCTTCACAAAGGACTAGTTGACAAATTGATGAATAACTGCTAATATATGAGAATAATAATCCTGAGGGAGTAGTTTGCATACGTTTGTACGTACGTATGTGTCAAGTCAACATACATGGCCGTTTCGGTCTGGCTTGTCTTAATGAACGAGACTCATGCATAGCTTTACTTAAGCTATGCATGAGTCTTTTTATTTATAGATCAATTTCCCATATTGGAAAGGAATCAAAGAATGAAATACTATTTAGAAAACACAGAGACCGTGTTCCAACAAGTAAAAAGCAGTGAAAACGGGCTACCGGAATCGCAGGCGCAAACTCGGCTGCAAACGAACGGGAAAAATAAGCTTGCGGAAGGGAAAAAAGATTCCATCATAAAACGCTTCCTTATACAGCTTGGCGAACCAATGACCGTTATCCTGATTGTTGCCGCCATTATCTCCGCAATTACGTCTGCTTATGCGAATGAATCCTCGGCAGATGTGTTTATTATTATGATTGTGGTTCTGATCAATGCAATTCTTGGCGTCTATCAGGAAAGCAAAGCAGAAAAGGCAATTGAAGCATTGCAGAAAATGTCTGCGGCGACCTCAAAGGTACTTCGGGACGGCGCAGTCTCTGCTGTGAAAAGTGAAGACCTCGTCGTTGGCGATGTGATCATACTGGAAGCCGGAGATGCTGTTCCCGCTGACTGCAGAATCATAGAGAGCGCCAGCATGAAGATTGAAGAGGCGCCTTTAACGGGAGAATCCGTTCCCGTCAATAAAATGGTGGAATCCCTTTCCCTGAACCATGAAAAAGAGATTTCGCTCGGGGACAGAAAAAATATGGCCTATATGGGCAGCATAGTAGTGTATGGGCGCGGCAGAGCCGTTGTGGTTGCGGCGGGCATGGATACCGAAATAGGCAAAATTGCGGATGCACTTGCCAATGCCAAACAAGGCGAGACGCCGCTCCAGATTAAACTGAACCAGCTGAGTAAAATTTTAACCTACCTGGTTGTTGGTATCTGTATCTTTATGTTCGCGTTCAGCCTATTGAAAGAAGGAAATTTCAGCGGACAGGTGATATTAAATACATTTATGATAGCGGTCAGCCTTGCTGTCGCGGCGATTCCGGAAGGCCTTGCCACGGTCGTGACGATTGTGCTTTCCATTGGTGTAACCAGTATGTCAAAGCGCAATGCGGTAATCCGAAAATTAACCGCAGTGGAAACACTTGGCTGCGCGCAGATTATCTGTTCCGATAAAACCGGAACTTTGACGCAGAATAAGATGACCGTAGTCGAGCATTACGGGGAGGATGAAGGCCTGCTGGCAACCGCGATGGCGTTGTGCAGCGACGCGGAACTCGATCAAACCGGGAAAGTCACCGGAGAGCCGACGGAGAGCGCATTGGTCAATTATGCGGCGTCTTTATCACTCAAAAAATATGAACTGAAAGAGAAAACACCCCGTATCGGAGAAGCGCCGTTTGATTCGATGCGCAAAATGATGTCGACGGTTCATTCCACGGAAGACGGTTTTGTCCAGTACACAAAGGGAGCGCCGGATGAGATACTGAAAAAATGCACTCATATTCTCCGCAACGGACATGGTACTCCATTCACAGAAGAGCTCCGTGCCGAAGTGCTTGCAGAAAACAAACGCATGGCGGGCAAAGCGCTCCGTGTGTTGGGTGCTGCGTACAGAAGTCACCCCGAAGTCCCTTCTTCCTTTGAACCGGATACCTTGGAGCAGGGACTTACCTTTATCGGTTTGGTTGGCATGATCGACCCGATTCGTACGGAAGTGGTCGGAGCGATTGAAGAATGCAAAGCCGCGAGCATCCGTGCAATCATGATAACGGGCGACCATAAAGATACCGCCGTTGCCATTGCTACACAGTTAGGCATCCTTGATGACCCCTCGCAGGCAATTACCGGTGCCCAGCTGGATGAGTTGAGTGATGAAGAATTGAAAAACAACATTGAAAAATATTCCGTCTATGCCAGAGTACAGCCTGAACATAAAGTACGTATCGTAAACGCGTGGAAAAAGAACGGGATGGTTACTGCGATGACGGGGGACGGGGTAAACGACGCTCCGTCTATCAAAAGCGCGGATATCGGCGTAGGCATGGGAATTACCGGAACGGATGTAACGAAAAACGTGGCGGATATGGTTTTGGCCGACGACAATTTCGCGACGATTGTTTCAGCGGTTGCGGAAGGACGGAAAATCTATGACAATATCCGCAAAGCAATTCAGTTTCTTCTGGCCTCCAATTTGAGCGAAGTGATTTCCGTATTTGCGGCAACAATCATCGGCTTCACAATCTTAAAGCCGGTTCATCTTCTCTGGATTAACCTCATTACGGATTGCTTCCCCGCCTTGGCACTCGGTATGGAGCAGGAGGAGAAGAATTTGATGTCCCGTAAACCGAGAAATTCGAAAGACGGTATTTTCTCGGGCGGCCTTGGTATCGATGTGGCTTATCAGGGAATTCTGGTTTCTCTGATTACGATTGCGGCATACTTTATCGGCCACTTCATGGAAGCGGGTGCGTGGGAGGTTGCCAACAGCGCCGACGGAATGACCATGGCGTTCCTTACGATGTCAATGGCAGAAATTTTCCACTCGTTTAACATGCGTTCTCAGCGGGGTTCTATTTTCACCATCAAACATCAGAATGTTTTTCTGATAGGTGCAATGGTCGCCTCGCTGATCATGACAACTGCGGTGATCTATATTCCTGCACTTTCGGCCGCTTTTGGTTTTGAAACGATTTCTCTTATCGAATACACGGTCGCTCTTGCGCTTTCTTTCTCCGTGATTCCGATTGTGGAAGTGGTAAAGCTGATACAGAGAAGGCAAAGCAAATAAAACAAAACAGTCCGAACAAAAAAAGTCGAGGTAACCGTACCGAAAGGTATGGGCTGCCTTGACTTTTTGCTTTAAAATAGAATTGTGAAAAACATCTTAAAGCTCTTAGAGCATAACAAACTCGAGCGAAAATTTAAACAGTTGACACTCCCAATGAACTGTACCGCGCCTATTCTTCACAAGGAAGAAAATCGGTGGCCGAGCCCCGGATTATCTTTGAGGTATTGGTATTTGGCTACATGTGCGGCATCTATTTGACGCGCAAGTTGGAGGAAGCCTATCGCAAACGGAGGTTTTCTACAAAATCTTAACATAATTCAAGTTTCAACAACGTAAAGGAGCTGCTACAAAACTTTTGTTTTGCAACAGCCCAATTCTATGCAATACAAATAGCAATATTCCAATGATTACAAGTTTATTAATATGGCAGTTATTGCAGGCATAGCGGCTTTCTCGCCCCATTTTAATATCATTGACAAAGATAATATAAAATCGTAGAATGGCTTCAAGAGTGGATTTTAATTGACGGGAGGCTGACATATGAAAGTGAAAAGAATCCTATGTATCGTGTTTTCTTGCCTTTCCCTTCTAACTGTAATTCCATCCTGCGGCCTAGGAACCGTACCAAAAGAATCGTCCGACAATCCGATCATTTCATCCTCAGATATCCAAGCTGCACCAAAAACACAGTCTGCCATGGTTTTGCCATCTGATTCTGAATCTGTGTCAAGCGTACAATCCGATCTTAACACAGCTGTAAATCAGCTGAAAAGTGATAAATCAGTGGAACAGTACGAAGTTTCGCACAACTCTGCAAAGATCGCAATCATCAAAACAACGGGTAATGAGTTAAACCTTTCTGTTCTTACCTTAGCCAGTAATCAAGAAATAAAAATTGCGGAGATCACAGGCAATCTCTATGACCCCAAATGGTCATACGATGATAAATATTTTACTGTGAATGAAGGAACGTCCATATTGCGTAATACATACGTGCTCTACTCTGACTCTTTGAAAATAAAAAACCAAGTTGCCAATACAGGAATGCTCTGGGCACCGTACAGTGAAAGTATTGCCTTTGCAATTGTGAATAAGGTGAGACCGGCAGTTGACATTGAGCTGGATGGGACAACAGATATTTATATTTATGATATGGATCATCTCAAGTCGAGGTCAATTTTAAAAGCAACCAAATATTTTATGTATAGTCCGATAAAATGGGATAAATCCGGATTATACATAAGTAAGGACCCATTTAATAACAATAAAAGTGATACGGTTAAGCTCGATATGCAATAGCACACGATCTGGCACCCAAAAGCAGATAGAGCTTCTCCGGCTTGTTCAAGAAAGGAAGGGACTGTCAATATGGAAGCAGAAAATCAAGTGATTAAACAATTGAGGGAAAGAAAATCAGTGCGTGTTTTTGAGGACAAAGAAGTTTCGGAGGATGTGAAAAATAAAATAATAGCAGCAGCCTTCGAGGCTCCTACGGCGGGGAACATGATGCTTTATACTATTATTGATGTGACAGATTTTAAGATGAAAGAACAACTATCAATTCTTTGTGATAATCAGCCCTTCATTGCGAAAGCTCCGATTGTTTTGGTCTTTCTTGCAGATTATAATAAATGGTACCGCACTTACATTGCCGCAGGATTATCACCACGAAAACCGGGAGCCGGGGATTTGCTTCTGGCCTGTTCGGACGCATTGATTGCCGCTCAGAATACCGTAACAGCGGCTCATTCATTGGGACTTGGGTCATGCTATATTGGAGATATTCTGGAAAATTGTAAAAGGATCAAAGCGCTTCTTTCTTTACCGGAACACACCATTCCGGCTGCGATGGCGGTGTATGGATATCCTACCCGGCAGCAACTCGAAAGGAAAAAACCAAAACGGTTTGAAAAAAGGCATATTGTTCACTCAAATGGGTACAGAAAAATGCAGCAGGAAGAACTGCTTTGCATGTATCATGAACAGGAGAAAAATGAGAGTATCCCTGATTTTTGTGAAAGAAAATACATGTCCGATTTTGCTTTGGAAATGAACCGGTCAGTTTCAGAGTATTTGAATTTGTGAAAGGAAAAGTGAGCCATTGATTAAGATTGAGGTGGTAATCATTGAATTTTATTAGCATCATATTTATCGATTTATATTCTATCGTATTGTTAATTTGCATTTACGCCCACACAGCCAAAGATATTGAAAGAAATTCATTGCAGCGAAATCTTTATACAAGGATTCTTCAAGTTGCTATCATGATTGGAGTTTTGGACATATTCAGCAGGTTTGACGGTAATTTTGGGTTGGCATATTCTACTGTTAATCATGTTGCAAATTTTTTAATTTTCATAATAAATCTTTTCATACCCTCACTTTGGTTACTATATGCCGATTTTCAGGTGTTTCATGAAGAGAAAAAAATGAGACAGATACTGTATCCCTTACTTGCTGTTAATATAGTAAATGCAGCAGTGGTGATACTTTCACAATATTGGGGATGGCTCTACTATATTGATTCAGATAATATTTACCATAGAGGGCCACTTTATTGGTTCCCTGTTTGTATTACAGTTGCATTGAGTATCATATCTTTTACCCTAATTGCTGCAAATCACAAGAAGATAGAAACGAGGTACTTCTTTTCTCTTGTTTTTTTCCCGATTCCTCCGTTAATTTGTGTTATTCTGCAAGCTGCTTTTTATGGAACGTCATTAATTTTGAGCGGCATTACGATTTCTTCGCTGATCATATTTTTAAATATACAAAATCGCAGCATGAATATAGATTATCTTACAGGTGCATACAATCGCAGAGGACTTGAGATCTATATGGCAGAACAAATCAATATAAGCTGCGAAGAGAAGACATTCTCAGCTATTTGGATCGATTTGGATAACTTTAAATTAATTAACGATACCTTCGGCCATAATACGGGTGACCATGTATTGGAGACCTCAGTTAAGCTTCTTAGAAGTTGCTTAAGGCCCACTGACTTTATTGCAAGATTCGGAGGCGATGAGTTCTGTATCATTTTAGATATATCTGATAAAGCAGATCTGGAAACGGCCGTCACTAGGATTAAAGATTGTGTTAAAAGTTATAATGAACGTGCTGCAAATCCTTATAAACTTGCTTTGAGTATGGGGTATGCTGTATATGACTATCATGCTCGGCTAAGGGTGGAGGAATTTCAGAAACAGATAGACGAATTGATGTATAGGGATAAGCAATCCAATAAAAACTTGGATTGATTGAAGAAATTGCTGGCATAACAACAAGATGTTAAAGCTTGCTCCGCCCCATACAAGCTTCAACAATCCACATAATCAGCATGTAAATGATAGCAATCTGCAAAAGGCTAACAACAATATCTTATAATTTGCGTTGGCAAGCTTGGGCTTGATCTGTTTTTCGCGCAGAGATATTATCGCGGAATAATCAAATATGTAATTGGGGACTGCCTCAAGGCGATTTTTTCAAATCGTCCAGTCCCCGGTACACTATTCATCGTCTCTTAACAGATTTTCAGCATAGTCCCGTAAACTGTCAAATGAATTGATGTTTTGGGAGCGGCAGCTGATGGATTGCTTTACATAGTAGGGCAGGGATGCAAAATAGGAGCTTGCCTCATGATCCTGATCAATCAGGCTGTACAGGTCATTGTATTTATTTGGCATTTCACTTCACCTCCGTCAATAGCTTTTGCAGAATCCATTCAAATAATGTAAACTATAATAATTTAATAATCTGACGGTGCTATGAGGAAAGCGGTGTATTGGCTTTTGATTGTGGACTCCCTTTTGTGTCTTTTGAGTTTGTCCCGCAACATATTACGCAAAAAGCGAATGGGCGGTGCCGTGAGATTCGTAGAGAATGATAGGCAAACAGCCGCCAAATGCTTTGAGGTATGTAAAATTATGTGATATAATGAATACAGGTACGCAGCCGAAGCCTTTGAACCGTAATTGGCTTTCGTAGAAATGTAACAGTAACGGGAGGGAAATAACCGCGATATGATTCGATTGATTGCATGTGACATGGATGGAAGTCTGCTTGATGATAGGAAAAGAATGCCGCCGGAGTTCTTTGAGATTTTGCCGCGCCTAAAGAAAAAAGGTATCTCGTTTGTTGTAGCCAGCGGGCGTTCTTACGTAACGCTGCAGCAGAATTTCTCCCCTGTTTCCGAGCAAATTGATTATATTTGTGACAATGGAGCTTATGTTTTGCACAGCGGCGCGCCTGCAGTTAATACGCTTTCACATGGTCTGCTCCGTTCACTGATCAGAGCATGCAGTGAACTGCAAGATATCCAACTGATCTTATGCGGCGCCCGTGCCTCTTACATGAAGGCATTTACTGATGAATTCAATGTTGAGATCGGAAGTTATTACATTAACCGTCGGTTTGTCGATGACTTGTCCACAGTTGATGATGATATTTTTAAGGTAGCCATATATGATGCGAATCATCCGGAAACACACACCCATCCGTACCTGACCGAGCGTTTCGGCAGCCAGCTTTCGCTTCAGATTTCCGGTCCATATTGGATGGACGTAATGAGCAAAGGCATTAATAAAGGAGCTGCGCTTGAGAAAATTCAGAACAAGCTTGGAATTACGCCGGAGGAGACCATGGCATTCGGCGATTCTTATAACGACATTGAACTTCTGGGCAGGGCGCGTTTCAGCTTTGTAATGGAAAATTCAAATGAGGATATGCGCCGCTACGGGAATTTTGTTGCTGCCAGCAACAATGACAAAGGCGTAATCAGGGCCATTGAAGAATACGCTTTGTCCCAGTGACATCAATACATACTATAAAATACTGCCGGTTTACCGGCAGTATTTTGGTCTGCCATAATTCGCTTGTATATTTTTTGGCGTTGGTATAAACTATATTAAATATGGCTTTCACACCACTCATATAACAGGGTTGATTAATCAGAATTTATCGCGCATTTACGTTCAATTTATCAGTAAAACGCATCGTATCACCTCAGCTTACTGCTCGGACGCATTACAGTTTTGCGTATTGCTCATTGAAAAGGAAAATGGGGACGACACATGTTAAATAAAATTAAAACAGGTTTTAAGAAAAATCTCTTTGTGATTATTACGCTGGTTCTTACTGTTGGAGTCATGCTTTATTTTTTGTATACAACGAATGGTGTTGTTACATTCGGGCGTCTTGTTACCAAGCTGGAGCCGCAATGGCTTTTCATGTCTATTGCCGCAGTTGTGACCTGCTGGATTTCCGAAGGATTCGTCCTGCATCTTCTTTGCATTCATCTCTGCCCCGAATGGAGTTATGGACGTTCCTTTTCCGTTGGAATGACGGGACTTTTATACAGTGCACTGACACCGTTTTCTACCGGCGGGCAGCCGATGCAGATTTATTCCATGCATAAAATGGGGATGGACACAGGTAAGGCCGGGTCCATTATTGCGGTCAAAACGCTTACCTACCAGGTGATTATGGTGGCGTATTCTTTGGTTGCTGTCGCGGCCAAGCTCCATTTTTTCCAGACAAGCGTCAGCAATTTTTCTTTTGTCACGATTCTTGGACTTTTTTCCAATACACTCTTTATCGTGGCTGTTTTTTTATTCATGATCAGCGAAAATACAACGGATAAAATGGTGACTTCTATCATCCAGTTTCTTCATAAGGTAAAGCTCTGCAAGCATCCAAAGGAGCGCTATGAAAAAATTCACGGGCAGCTTGAGACTTTTCACAATGCTTCCAAACTGATGGGAAAATCCACAAAACTGTATCTGACGGTGATGGGATTCACGGTCATTCAAATTACTCTGAACAGTCTGGTCCCATATTTTATTTATCGCAGCTTCGGCATGCACACCGCGCCTGTTACTACGATGGTTGCAGCTCAGGTGTTTGTTGCCATGGTGTCCGCGTTTGTTCCCCTTCCGGGAGCATCCGGCGGCGCGGAGGGAAGCTTCTATATTTTCTTCGGCATGTTCTTCCAGTCTGCCATCCTTCCGGCAATCCTAATTTGGAGATTGCTCACCTATTACATGAATATTCTGGTCGGCGGCCTTGCTTCCTATATTGGCGGCAGGCGTTACAACAGAGATGCTCCTGAAGAATCATCTGGCCAATGAGCCATTATGATTAAATTAGAATCTCCGTGTTTGGAAGCGCTCCAATGGGCCGCTTCCAAACACGGAGATTATTTTTTATTTGTGTTTGAACAGGGATGAGGAAATTGCTTTTTCCAGCTCGACCACCACAAGGGGCACAAGGGATAAAAGAATCACCACAAGCCACTGGCTGAGGGTTAGCACAGCGGTTTTGAAAACAACAGCAAGCGGCTGAATGACGATGACGGCTGCCTGCAGGCCGATGCAGATAATTGCCGCGAGCACCAGCTTGGGGTTTGCGGCAATTCCTGCTTTGAAGATGGAGTGCGGGGAACGCATGTTAAAGGTATGAACCACCTGAGTAAGGCTCAGAACCGCAAAAGCCATGGTTCGGCCAATAAACGGGAAGGTCGGGTCAACGTCAAAATAAATGCGCCCGATGCTGTATGCTAAAAGGGCAAGAGCACCGATCAGGCAGCCCTCAATAATAATATTATAGCCCATGCCACCGCCAAAGATACTTTCGCTCGGCTTTACCGGCTTGCGTTCCATGATATCGTCGTCAATCGGTTCAACCCCCAGCGCCAGCGCGGGCAAAGAGTCAGTGACAAGGTTTACCCACAAAAGCTGAATGGCAAGCAGGGGAGTGGGCAGCCGAAGAAGGAAACTCACAAAGACCGTTAAAATTTCACCGATGTTGCAGCTGAGCAGAAAATGCACTGTCTTTTTAATGTTCTCATAGATACCTCTGCCTTCGCGCACAGCGGCGACGATGGTGGCAAAGTTATCATCTGCCAAAATCATATCTGAGGCCGCCTTGGCCACGTCCGTGCCTGAAATGCCCATTGCGCATCCAATGTCCGCAACTCTGAGCGCGGGCGCGTCGTTGACCCCGTCTCCCGTCATGGCGACTACTTCGCCATGAGATTGGAATGCCTGTACGATACGTACTTTATGCTCGGGGGAAACGCGCGCGAATACCGAAAAGTCGTAGATGCTTTTTTCCAATTGCGGCTGGCTCAATTTGTCCAGCTCCGCTCCGGTAATAAAACGGCTTT
>WSSedL1CaDRAFT_10000968_pt1 | contig 18366 bp, 15 predicted proteins | sample WetSurSL1Cattail_FD_9464 | JGI IMG/M metagenome (IMG submission 9464)
TGGCGTCGGCCGCTCGCCAAGCCAGGATCTGCTCGACTGCATCGGCGGGTGTACCAATCACCTGCCAATGAGCAGACGACACCACCTCGGGCAGGGCCAGCAAGGCCTCCAGCGTGGGCCGGTCGCTGGCGATACGGCGCAGCAGCAGCTCGGCATGGGTGCGGCTGCGCACCGGCTGTGTTGGCGCCGCAAAGTCTTCGGGGCCAAGGCGGCGGTCGCTTGGCAGGCCATCGACTGCGATACCCAGGATGGATGCGAGCTTGGCCAGGCGCTGGGGCCGACCCAGGTGTGTGTGCGCCTGCTCGAACAGGTCTTGCGCTTCGTTGCGGGTGCTGGCCAGGTACAGGCTCAGCCCCGGAAGCACGCGCACATCCTGCGGTGAGCGGCCCGCCTGCGCGGCCAGTTGCCGCAAGCCGGTACGCAGTTCACTCGCCACGGCCAGCGTCGGCGCGGCGGCGAACACCGCGTCGGCAAAACGCGCCGCGAAAGATTGCCCGTCTGCGGAGGCGCCCGCCTGAAAAATCGGCACCCGCCCGAAACGGCCAACGGGCAGTGTCAGCGGCCCCTGCACCTGGAAGTACGTACCCCGGTGATCGATGGGGCGGATCGCCTGTGCGTCGGCATACAGGCCGCTGTCGCGGTCCAGCCGCAATGCATCGGCCGGGTAGCTTTGCAGCAGCGCCTGCACCACTTGCAGGCTTTCCTCGGCCTGGCGGTAGCGCTCGCTGGCTTCCAGGAAGGGCCGGTGCCCGAAGTTGCCCTGGCCTTCCAGGCCGGTGACCAGGTTCCACGCCACCCGGCCAGCACTGATGATCTGCAAGGACGCCAGACTGCGTGCGATGTGGAAGGGGTCCTGGAAACTGGTCGACATGGTCGTGACCACACCGATATGCCGAGTCGCACGTGCCACGCAGGTCAACAACAGGGTCGGGTCCAGTGCGCTGGTGCCCGGCCCTTGCGCCTGCGACAGCGGGTCGAGAAACACCGTGTCTGGCCGGAACACAAAGTCCAGGCAGGCCCGTTCTGCGCGCTGCGCCAGCCCGACATACAGGTCCACGTCGTGGTGGCGTTCTGCCTGGCTGTCGGCGCGGCGCCAGGCACTGCCCGAGAGCCAGGTGCTGGCCAGCGACAGGCCGGCAATCATGGGGGTCGTCATCAATCACTCCTTCAATGGTGGTGAGGCGCATCGTTTGAGGCGCCCTGTAATGAGGCCACCGGCACCACCAGGGGCGAGCCGGTGACCGGGTCCTGTATCACCTGCGCCTGGATGCCGAACACCTCTTGCACACGTTGTGGTGTCAGCAGCTCGGTCGGTGTGCCTGCGGCCACGATGCGTCCTTGCTTCATGGCGATCAGGTGGTGCGAGTAGCGAGCCGCGAGGTTCAGGTCGTGCAGCACCATCACCAGCGTCTTGCCCGTCTTGTTATTCAGACGCCGACACAGTTCCAGCACTTCCAGCTGGTGGGCAATGTCCAGGTAGGTGGTGGGCTCGTCGAGCATCAGCACATCGGTGTCCTGCGCCAGCACCAACGCGATCCAGACCCGCTGGCGTTGCCCGCCCGAGAGCTGCTCGACCAGGCGCTCAGCGCTGTCGGTCAGGCCGGTCTCGGCCAGCGCGTGTGCCACGGCGGTTTCGTCCTCGCGGCTCCACTGGCGCAGAAAGCCGTGGTAAGGAAAGCGCCCGCGCGAGACCAGTTCGCGCACGCTGATGCCGGGCGGCACGGAGGACACCTGGGGCAGAAAACCCAGGCGCTGCGCCAGTTCACGTCGGCCATAGGATGCCAGCGCACGGTCGTCAAATACCACCTGCCCGGCGCGTGGCTCGATCAGGTGGCACAGGGCGCGCAACAGTGTGGACTTGCCGCAGCCGTTGGGGCCAATGATGGTGGTGATGGCGCCGCGCGGGATCTGCACCTCCAGGCCATCGCAGACCACCCGCTGCTCGTAGGACAGGCGCAGACCAGCGCCAACAAATAAGGGATGCATCAGAGAGACCTCAGTCGGGGAATGGCAAACACCAAATAGACGCCACCAATCAGCGCCGTCATCAGGCCCACCGGCAGGTTCAGTTCAAAAGGCAGGGTCTGGCTCAGCACGTCCACGCTCAGCAACAGCAGTGCCCCGGTCAGCGCAGACGGCCACAGTGGCCGACCGTGTTCACCGGTCAAGAATGCGGCCAGACGTGGCGCGGCCAGGGCAATGAAGGCGATTGGCCCCGCCGCACCGGTGGCCAACGAGGCGAGCAACACGGCACAAAAAGCCATGACGGCCTTGACCTTGAGCGCATGCACGCCCAATTGGCGCGCCAAGTCGTCACCCAGCTCCAGCAACATCAGGCGCGACTGGCCCAGCAGCGCCAGGGGCAGCAACACCACCAGCCCGCCCAGCAGGGGCAGCGCATGGCTCCATGTGCGCGTGTTGAGCGAGCCAGACAGCCATAGCTGCGCCGCCAGGGCTTGTTCGAGTGCACCGCGCAGCAGCACCGCTTCGTTCAGCGCCGACAGCGTGGCCCCCACGCCGATGCCCACCAGCACCAGGCGGTAGCTGGCCACCGCACCACCACGCAGCGACAGCGCAAACACCACCAGCGCGGTGAGCAGGCCCGAACCAACCGCAAACACCGCCGAGGTGACGCTGGAGGTGCCGCCGAGCACAAAGTACACCACCGCCCCCGAGGCAGCACCCGTGGTGAAGCCGATGACATCGGGCGAACCCAGCGGGTTGCGCGAGAGCGACTGGAAGATGGCCCCCGACACCGCCAGCGCCGCCCCAGTGAGCAAGGCTGTCAGTACACGCGGCAGACGGATGTCGAAAACGACCTTGCGCTCCAGCGCCGAACCTTCCCCCTGGAGGACGATGTCCAGCACCTGAAGCATGCCCAGCGATATCCGCCCGGTGCCCATAGCCAGCAGCACCAGTGCGGCCAGCGCGACCAGCAGCAGTAACACCACGATCAGTTGCCGTGGTACCCATTGCAACGAACGCTGGCCTCGGCGCAGCACGCGCGGTTTTGTCCAGTCCAAAGCAGCCATCACAGGTCGGTCAGCCGGTCGCGCCGGGCCAACATGATGAAGAACGGGCCACCGATCAGGGCCACCATCAAACCGGCGCCGAGGTCGGCGGGTGGTGCCAGCACGCGCCCCGTGACGTCGGCCAGCAGCAGGGTGAACATCGCCAGCAACATCGACCAGCGCAGCAGCAAGCTGTGGTTGGGCCCGACCAGCGCACGTGCCAGATGCGGCGCGATCAGGCCAAGAAAAGCAATCGGCCCCACCGCCGCTGTGGCCGCGCCAGCCAGCAACACGATGGCCAGCAGCGACAGGCCCAGGATGCGGTGGCGGTGCACACCCAGTGCACTGCTCAACTCCTGTCCCAGGCCGAGTGCATCCAGGTGCTTGGCCACATACAAAGCCAGCGCCAGCCCCACCAGCACGAATGGCAACATGGCCTGCAGCACCCCGAGGTCGCGCCCCTCCAGCGCACCAACCACCCAGTTGCGGTAGTGATCGAAGACCTGGTCAAGGCTGTTGAGCATGACCAACTGCGAGAACGACAGGCAGACCGCCGACACCGCCACACCCGCCAGCACGATGCGTGTCGGGCTGACGCGCACCGTGCCGGTACCGGCCAGACCCAGCACCACCAGGCCGGCCAGGAAAGCACCCACCATGGCCAAAACGATTTGGAGCCCCATGGCCAATTGCCCAAACAACGCCAGCGACACCACGATGGCGAGGCTGGCTCCGGCGTTGACACCAAGGAGGCCGGGGTCGGCCAGCGGATTGCGCGTGACGGCCTGAATCAACAACCCTGCCGCCCCCAGCGCAGCACCCACCAGCAGGCCCATGAGCAGGCGCGGCAGGCGCAGGTGCACCACCAGCAGGTGGTCAGGGTTGTCCGGATCGAACGAACGCAGGGCCTCCACCACCGTGGCCCAGGGCACAGGTTTAGAGCCCAGCGCCAGGCCGGCCAGGGACAGCAGCAACAGGCCCAGCAGCAACAAACTGGCGATCAAGCGGCGCTGGCGCAGCGCCAGCCCTGCAGGGTCAACAACTGGCCCAGTCATTGGGGGACGGTGGCCTTGGCAAAACGACGGCGGATCGCATCGACGATTTCGTTGGCGCTGTAGTAGTCGATGCGAAAGGAGTTCCTGCCCAGGCCATAGACCTGCCTGGCCTGCACGGCTGGCATCCGCGCCAGCACACGGTCGCGCAGCAAGGCATCCACATCGTTCTCATCCTGGCGCAGCAGGAACACCGTGCGCGCCTTGAGTGTGCTCAGGTGTTCGTACTGCGCTTTCACGAAGTCGTCGGGAGAGTCCAGACCGCTGTGCCAGTGTGGGTCGGGCGACTCCATGCGAAAGCCCAAGGCCGCCAGCAGCAAGCCGTGCGAACCTTTGGGCATGGCCACTGGGTTGATCATGCCGGGCCCGTTGTAGCTGACGATGGCCGTGAGGCCTTCGGGCACCCGAATGGCTTGGGCGACGCTGCGCGTTTTCTCGGCGAACTCGGCCACGCGCTGCTCTGCCCGATCCGACAGGCCGGTGGCGCGACCGAGCTGACGGGTGGTCTCCTGCCAGTTGTTGGTCGCGTAATCGACCACAATCGTCGGCGCGATCTGCGAGAGCTCACGCACCGACTCAAGCGCCGAGTCTGCCCCGCTGGCCGACACCACGATCAGGTCCGGCTTGGCCAAGTACACCGCCTCCAGGTCCACCGCGTTGAGGGCCCACAGGCGCCGCACCTTGCGCGCTTCTGCCACCTGCGCCCACTGGTCGAAAAAACGCCGGTTGCCATTGAGCGACGAGGCCACCACGGGCGCATCGATCGCCAGCAGCGAGCCGGTGAGCGTGACCGAGGCGGACAAAATGCGCTTGGGCGGCGCGGGGATGGACACCTGTGATCCGTCCGGGTTGCGATGCACCACGGGCCAGCTGGCCGCCGCCGCCACTGGCAAGGCGGCAAGACACAGCAGCTTGATCAACAGCAGTTGGGCAAGGCGGCGATTCATAGTGCACCCCCATCTTGGGTGAGCGCCGCAAGTTGCGGCCTGATCGCCATCGGAACCTCGGGGCCCCATTGGTAGGACAGGGTCTCGAAACGGACGAAGCGCTGGAGGTGTTCATCAATGATGAACTGCATGGCCTGGATACCGTCCGGCGCGTCCGCCTGCATATAGATGCTCAGAGACTGGGCGTTTGCCTTCATGAGGCACTGGCCCTGAAGAAATCGGGCCTGTCCGTCCAGCTCGGTAAATTCCACCGGCACCTTATGCGCAAAGTGGCGGCAAAGCTTGCGGATGTAGATGGAGGCTTCGGCGGTCGGGATCTGTGTGGAGGCGTAGTTCACGGTGGGGTAATGTTTTTGTGTTGGTGTGTGTTGTGGTGATCGCCCAGTGCTGGCCGCATGAGCCAACGGATCGCGCGGGAGATGGCGGGGTAGAGCACCGATCCGTGGTCTTCCCCGGCGAAAGTCTCGGCCGTGAAGCACATTTCCTGGGCTTGCAGTTCTGCCACCAGGCGGGCAAACCTGGCTTGAAGGTCACGCTCTTGGTGCAAAGCCAGGCGCTGGGCATCGTCACCGGGCATAGCCCGCTCTTCTGCACCAATGCCCAGAAAGAGCGTCCGGCCCGCGCAGCACCCGGCGGCACCGGGCAACTGGTCCAGCAACCAGCCATCGGCCCACCACATCGACGGGCTGATGCTGAAAAAAGCATCAAAGCGGCCCGGCTGGTACAACAGTTTGTACAGCGCGAACAGGCCACCGTAGGAGTGACCGAACAGGCCAACCTCGGAGAACGCAGCGCCCTGGCGCGCCTCCAGCCAGGGCAGCAGATTGGCATCGAGGAAGTGGGCAAACGTGTCAGCTCGCCCGCCTTGCCAAGTGAAGGAATCCAGTCCCAATGGCAGTGGCGGCAGGTAGTCACGCGAGCGGCGCTCACGGTCATAGAAGTGCACATCAGGGTAGCCGACGCCCACCACCGTACACGGCGGCAAGCAGCCAAGACCTCTTTCCATGCGCGTGTGCTGCATCAGCGCGGCAGGCACTGCACTGAGATTCCCGTCGAGCAGCACCAGCAGACGGCCAGCCACGCCTGCGCTCGCTTCGACCTGGCTGATGGACAGCTGCCGTGACTCCCCTGTGGCCGAGTCCAGTAACTCATGAACCTGCACAAAGGGCAGGCTCAGCCCGGCTGCTTTACCCATGTGTGACGGCACAGTCAGAACTTGTAGTCGAGTTGCACACCCACCGTGCGCGGGGCAAGCACATCCTGCGTGGTCGTTCCCTGGAAGTAGGTATTGACCACGTATTTATCGAACAGGTTGTTCACGTAGGCACGCACCGAGGTTTTTTTGTTGATGTTGTAGTTCGCACTGACATCCACCAGGGTGTAGTCGCCTGCTTTGGCTTTCTGACCCGCCGTGCTGCCTGCGGTGTTGGAGATGTCCACGTAGTAGGACGCAACGTACTTGGCATTGGCACTGAGCTGCAAATCGGGCGTCAACTGGTGTGAGACCCCAACGCCGTAGGTTCTGGGCGCCGCGTAGGGCAGTTCGTTGCCTACATAGGCACTGTTCGCGGAGAACTTCTCCACCTTGCTGGTTTGCAGGCTGGCATTGGCGTAGGCTCGGGTCGCACGGCCCAACTCGGACGACACCGCCAGCTCAATGCCACGGATGGTGGCTTCGTCGATGTTGGAGATCAAGGTGCCGTTCTTGGCCTGGTAATCCTTGAACGCGTTGTTGAACACGTTCACCGACCAGGACCCTTTGCCACCATTGAAGGACTGCTTCAGGCTGACTTCGGTTGCCGTGACGTACTCGGTTTCGTAGCTGGAGATGGCACCGCTGTTGGTGTCCATGCTGAGGCCGGCCGGGTTGTAACCCCGGCGCACGTCCAGGCCAAGCACCGTCTGCGCATCGAACTTGTAGCGCGCACCCATCTTGGGCAACACATAGGTATCACTCGCGTCCCGTGCCTGGGTCACCGTGCCATTGGTGATGGAGCGGCTCTGAGATTCGCGCTCAACCCGCCCCCCGGCAATCAGCGCCCATCGATCATCCAGCGGGTAATCCACCTCACCGAAGATCGATACCGCATCGGTATTCGTGTCACCCGAGTAGCGGATCGCGTTGGCATAGGTTTTCGCCAACACCGTCAGATCATCCTTGAAGTACGACACACCCAGCAGGGACTTGACAGCAGAATTCGGCGAGCTCATGTTCAACCTGGCCTCGGCCCCCACCCCGTCCTGGGTCGACTTCGAGTTGAAATAGTTATTCGTATTGGTCGCGCCAGCCGTCTGGTTGTGCGTGTAACCAGCATCCAGTTTGGAGGCCGAGAGCAGAACTTCGACTGCCCGATGTTCATCAATCTGGTAGCTGGTGTTCGATATGACAGTGTTCATCGTGGTGTCACCAATGCGGTGATTCACCTTGTCCATCGATGCGGTGTAGTCCCCGTTGTCACCCACGTTGACCTGATTCAGGTACGGGCCTTTTTGCGACTGGTGCTGCAAGTCCAGTCGGCTGACTAGATCAGGGTTGTCCCGGGGCGCCCAGAGCAATTTGGCCTTGATGTCGTTGCGCTCCACCTTGCCAGGGTCCGATGAATAATCCACCCCGGCATTGGTGTTGTTGTCCACATAGTTGATGAAGTTATCCCCGCGAGTGGTATCCACACTCAGGCGGTAGGCCAGGCTGTCGGACAGCGGCCCCGAGATGACCGCCGCCGTTTGGTTCAGGAGCTTGCCATTGGCCTGTTGCAGGCCAAGCCGCACTGCCCCCTCCTGTTTGAACGTCGGATCCTTGCTCTTGAGCACGATGGCACCCCCCACCGCCGATCGACCCTGCATGGTCGATTGAGGCCCACGCAGGACTTCCATCTGCTCAATATCCCAAAGACCTGTGCTGAGCAGGTTACCCCCCGTCCACACCTGGCTGACGCCGTCGACGATGGTTGCCGTTCTGGCGCGTGTGGCACCTTTCCAGGCCAACGAAGAAAAACCAGGGCCGGCCCCATTGGTACCGCGGATGTTGGCCACACCACCAAACTCGCCAATGGTCACATTGGGCACTTCGGCCACCAGCTCCAGCACGGTTTTTTTGTTCTGAGCCTCAATGTCATCGGCAGTGAACACGGTGACGGCTGTCACCGAGTCCTGCTCGGTTCGACCCATCTTCTCTCCCATCACCGTCACTGTGGACAGTTGCGTGGCCTCTGCAGTCTCTGCAGTCTCTGCAGTCTCTGCAGTCTGGGCTATTGAGAGTGATGGTATGGCCAGCATCGCGCAGTGCACGGCCAAAGCAAGAGTGGTGGGAACAGGACGACGCAACATGGCAACTGCTGGGCGCTTAAAGTTGATGACTGGGGACATGGACAGGCTCCGGGTGGGTGATGGTGAACGGCGCAGTGCCGTGCACGTTACAATTTTGTTATGTCAATAGTAATCATTCTCATTTGCTAGCACTTATGCAAAACAGTCAAGTGCTTTTGCGTGAAAGGCAAGCTGACGGTAAGGTCAAGGCTGGTGAGATGATGGTGCGCGCCAATGATCTGACTAAGTCGTGTAAGCTGATCGAGAAAGTGGATGGCTTGTGTGCGTTCGACACTCTGTCCATGCAGCTGCATATCCACGCCAACGACACGTTGGAACGCAAGTCCATGTCGCAGCGTTTTGACATACCAGCCCGACTGACGGTGATGCTGCTGCTCGAGGGCGACATCCAGGTCTCGATCAACCAGACTAGTTGCCGCATGTCAGCCCACAACGGCCCTGCAGGCTATCTCTGGCTGGTGACGAAGCCTGGCACGTTGGTGCGTCACAGCAAAGCTGGCCAGCGCGTGCGCAAGGTCAATATCTCCGTACCTCTGGCGGGCGTGGAAAGCATTCAGTTACCCCGCGAACTCCGCGAGCACATTGGTCTGGATGCCCCGCGCCCCAGCGTGGCCAGTTGGTCGCCATCGCCGCAAGCCCTGCGCTGTGCGCAGGACATCCTGACCCAGCACAGCCGACCGGGCAACAGCATGCACTCGCTGCAGTCCTATATTTCCGGTCTATCCATGCTCCAGCAGGCCCTGCGCATCACGAACGAAGAGACCCTCCCGCACAAGCCCTCAGCCACGCTACAGGTCAATGACCGCGACATGGTACGAGCGAGCATGATCAGGGAGCGCATTCTGATGAGCGAGGAGCATCAAAACGCCATACCGCAGCAGCTGGCCCAGGAACTTGGCATGAGCGTGAGTACCTTGCAACGGCTGTTCAAAGCTGCCTACGGCATGTCGGTGATGGAGTTCCAGCGTACCGAGCGCCTGAACGCAGCCCGCGCACTGTTGCGGGAAGGGAGACTGACAGTCGGCGAGGCGGGCTACCGGGCCGGCTACTCGACATTGTCGAATTTCTCCTCGGCCTTTCAGCGCACTTTCGGATACCCACCGTCGGCTTGCACGCGTCGATGAGTATGTGTGCGTTTGCTTCACCGATTGATCAGCTGCGGCTCATGGCTCATTACGTTACGTCCGTCTGGCGGAGGAGTCATCCCGTTAACAGACATGGGCGGCATGGTAGGTGACGGACTTCAACGTGCCCTTACCCGACGGCCAGACGACTGACATGCCAGCCCGGTACCTCGCAGCTTGCTGCGGGGATTTTCATGGGCCGTCGTTCTGCCCAGCATCAGCCGCCAGATACTGCTTCACCAGGTCAAAAAAACTGTCATAAAAAGCGTCAGAGACGATGGTTTCACTACCCACCTTGACCATCGAATCACTGCTCGAATTGAAGGGCAGCGAGACGGAGCCAAGCGCGCTCACGCCCACACTCGCCGAATTGTTGCTTTTTTTGAGGGCGTAACGGTCCTGCAAAGCGGTGACAAAACCGATGCTAATTTTTTCGTCTTTACTGTCGGGCACACACACAACCCGAATCTCTAACTGCAGGTGTGACTCAGCTTCCGGCTGAAAACTTTTTTGACCCGTCACCAGATCACTGCGGGCAGTGTTGATGACGTAGCCCTGGCTCAGCAACGCCCTTCTGGCGGCCTCGCAGGTTTGCGCGGGGGTATTGTCAAACAGTCGTGAATAGGTCGAGGTGGAGACGAATTTCTCCTGCAATGGGAACTTCTTGAAGGAAGTTTCACAGCCCGTCAGCAAGCTTGACAGACTCACAAGCCCCACCAACCAGAGGGTGGTACGGCGTCGTATCCATGGTAATTTCAAAGTCAAGCACTCCTTTTGGCACCAAAAATCGGATTTTTTGAGTTACCCAGACCACATCGAAAAATCCAGAAATTGCACCACACTCATTCACCAAACGGGGTCGCGCTGTGGTCCTGCAGATTGTTGCCTGCGACGGAAGGAAAGGGTCCACGCGCTGTGCGTTTTGCGTACCTCATCAGATTACCACAGCCCCCTCTGGCGGGTGCAACAAACCACAATTTTTACCTCAGAGGACAGGGACTAGCTGCGAAGCGTCGGATTCCGGTCAGCGCCAGACCCGACCACCCATAGGAGACAAAGCTCGTCAGCCCGCGAGCTACTATTTAGATAGTGTTCCGCCCTTATTAAAAAAGGGCTAGAGACCAAAAACGTATATAACTACTCCGAACTCTGCTGCAACGCCCACATCGACGCATAGCGACCTCCTGAAGCCAGCAAGGCCGCGTGGGTGCCGCGCTCGAGGATGGTGCCGGCTTCCATCACCAGGATTTCATGGGCGTCGACCACGGTGGACAGGCGGTGGGCGATGACCAGGGTGGTTTTGTTCTGCGCCACACTTTGTAACTCGGCCTGGATGGCGCGCTCGTTGGCGGAATCGAGCGCGCTGGTGGCTTCGTCAAAGATCAGGATGGGCGGGTTTTTCAGCAGGGTGCGGGCAATCGCCACGCGCTGTTTTTCACCGCCCGAGAGCTTGAGCCCGCGCTCACCAACCATAGTGTCGTAACTCTTGGGTGTCGCGGCGATGAAGTGGTGGATGTGCGCGGCTTTGGCTGCGGCCTCCACCTCGGCGCGGCTGGCGCCGGGTCGACCGTAGGCGATGTTGTATTCCACGGTGTCGTTGAACAACACCGTGTCCTGCGGCACGATGCCAATCACCGCGCGCACGCTGGCCTGGGTGACCTGTTTGATGTCTTGCCCAGCAATCAGGATCTGACCCTGTTGCACGTCGTAAAAGCGGAATAACAAGCGCGCCAGGGTCGATTTGCCTGAGCCGGACGGCCCGACCACCGCCACGGTTTTGCCCGCCGGAATCTCAAAGCTGATGTCATGCAGGATCGGACGCGCCGGGTCGTAGGCAAAGTGCACGTGTTGGAAGCTGACGCTGGCGTTGGTGTGGCCCTCACCCCTGCCCTCTCCCTCGGGGAGAGGGGGTAAATCCAGGGTTGCGGTTGATGCCCGGCTGTTGACGCCCTCTCCCTCCGGGAGAGGGTTAGGGTGAGGGCTGGCGGCGCCGTTGAGCTTCAAAGCCAGCGCGCCCGGCACGTCCGCAATCTCGCGTTCACGCTCCATCAGGGTGAACATCTTTTCCAGGTCAGTCAAGCCCTGTTTGATCTCGCGGTACAACACACCCAGAAAGCCCAGCGGAATGTAGAGCTGGATCATGAAGGCGTTGACCATCACCAGGTCACCCAGCGTCATGCGGCCATCGACCACACCTTGGGTTGCGCGCCACAACATGGCGACCAGCCCGGCAGCGATGATCAGCTGCTGGCCGGTGTTGAGCATGCTCAGTGTGCTCTGGCTCTTGAGCGCGGCCTTGCGGTAACGCTCCAGGTTGTCGTCGTAACGTTTGGCCTCAAAGTCTTCGTTGTTGAAGTATTTAACGGTCTCGTAGTTCAGCAGCGAGTCGATGGCGCGGCTGTGGGCGGTGCTGTCGAGCTCATTCATCTGTTTTCTGAACTTGGTGCGCCATTCGGTGACGGAGATGGTGAAGCCGATGTAGAACACCAACGCGATGATGGTGATCCAGGCAAACCACATGTCGAACTTGACCGCCAGAATGCTCAGCACCAGCGCCACCTCGATCAACGTCGGGAAGATGCTGTAGAGCGAGTAGCTAATGAGCGAGTTCACGGCGCGGGTGCCGCGCTCAATGTCGCGCGTCATGCCACCGGTCTGGCGCTCCAGGTGAAAGCGCAGGCTTAAAGCGTGTAAGTGGCGAAACACTTGGAGGCTGATGGTGCGCGCGGCGCCTTCGGTCGCCTTGGCAAAAATCAGCTCGCGCAACTCGGCAAACAAGGTGGTCGACAAGCGCAGCAGGCCATAGGCCAACAGCAGACCCAGCGGCACAATCACCAGCGCCTGCGCACCGACACCGGCCTTGGGGTTCATGGTGTCGACCAGATTCTTGAGCAGGATCGGCACACCCACATTGGCCAGCTTGGCGCCGACCATGAAGGTCAGTGCCAGCATCACGCGCCATTTGTATTGCCACAAATAGGGAAACAGCCGCTGCAGCGTGGCCCAGTCGGAACGTGGTGCGATTTGGCCTGACGGCAGCAGGGTCGGAGGGGGAGTAGGTTCGCCAGAGCGGCGCATGAGTGACAATTCCTGGGTTTTAGCAACCCGGATTGTGCCCATGTCTGAAAGTCCCCGCCCCGCCGCTAACCCCGTGCAACTGCCCACCGACGAGAAGCTTGTGCTCAAGGTGATCCCACTGCCGCGTGATGTCAATGCCAATGGCGACATTTTTGGCGGCTGGGTGATGGCGCAGGTGGACTTGGCCGGTGCGGTGATTGCCGCCATCTACGCCAAGGGTCGCATGGCCACGGTGGCGGTGAATGAATTTGTCTTCAAACAGCCGGTGCGGGTGGGCGACATCCTGAGCTTTTACGGCAAGCTGGTGCGTATTGGCCGCACTTCGATCACGGTCAAGATCGAGGTTTATGCCGAACACTTCAACGCCCAGGGCAGCTATACCAAGGTGACCGAGGCGCTGCTGACCTACGTGGCCCTCGACGAGAACGGCAAACCACGTGAAGTGCCCAAGCCTGCGGGTGCTTGATACTACGAATATCATAGCTATTAGCCCTTAATGCATAAGGGCTAGAGGCCAATTTTTTATATAACCACACTGGGTAACAACAGGATCTGTGGCGTCTTGGGTGGCCGTGGGTTGGCTGTGGTGGCCCGCCTCATACGCGCTTCGCTTTGCGAAATCGGCGAATCCCCACAGCCAACCCACTGCGGGGTGCGCTTCAAGTTCGCCAACCGTCAACAGCCACAAGAGTCTCGGTTTAGGCTGGGGTCGACGTCTTACCCAACGGTTAACTGATATCGCTTGACTCAGGCATGACCCAGGCGTCGCGCACCTGCAGCCGCAACACATCCCCACGGCGGGGTTGCGCCTCAAACGGCAGCACCAGGCTCAGCGGTATGGGTGATGCGCCCTGCAACAGCCCGTCCACCGCATACGAGCTGCCCTGAAAAAACACATGCTCCACGTGTACCGACAGGCCCGGTGCATCGGGTGCAGCCACCACAAACGCCGTGGGTGCCAGGCACAGCCACAGCTCGGGCTGTGGGTTGGCGGCACTGGTGTCGCGCGCGGCAAAACTGTAGTCACCCAGCGCAACTTCGGCCACACCGGCCTGCGCTGCGCTGATGCGCCGGGCTGGCAGCAGGTTGCCCGCGCCAACAAACCGGGCGACCATCTCGGTTTGCGGCTCGCGGCACAACCGGGTCGGGGTGTCGACCTGCTCAATGCAACCTTCGTTGAGCACCACCACGCGGTCGGCCAACGCCAGCGCTTCTTCCTGGTTGTGGGTGACGTAGACCATGCTGTTGTTGGCACTGCGCATCTGGTCGATGTGGCGCATCATGTCGCGGCGCAACTCTACGTCCAGGCTAGCCAGAGGCTCGTCAAACAAAATCACGCGTGGCTGCGCCACCATGGCACGCGCCAGCGCCACCCGCTGCTTCTGCCCGCCTGACAGCTCACCGGGCGTGCGCTGTGCCAGGGTTTGTAAGTCCACCTGCGCCAGCGCCTCCATCACCCTGGGGCGAGCCTGCACCTCGGACAAGCCGGACTCGCGCAGCGGAAACAACACGTTGTCAAACACCGTCATGTGGGGCCACAAGGCGTGGCTCTGGAACACCACACCAACATTGCGCCGCTCGGGCAACACATGGCCCCCGGGGGCGGCCACCAAGTCGTCACCAATCTGGATGCTGCCGTCATCAATGCTCTCCAGCCCGGCCACCGCGCGTAACAGCGTGGTTTTGCCCGAGCCCGATGGCCCCAGCAGGGCGACAAATTCGCCGGAATACATCTCCAGTGAAACACCGCGCAGCGCATGGAAGGCACTGGCACCGCGGCCGTAATGTTTGTGGATGTCTTCTAGTTTTATGCGCGCCACGGCAACACACCTTCAGGTAAACGGCGACCCAGCCGCGATGCCAGCAACATACACAGCAGCGTGATCACAATGGACAGGATACCAATGGCCGAGGCCGCAGCCGACTCACCGCCCTGCTCCAGCCCGAACACCAGCACACCGAGCGTCTCGGTGCCGGTGGCCCACAGCAGGGCTGACACGGTGAGTTCGTTGAGCGACAGCAGCATCACCAGCAGCGCTCCAGCGGTGACCGAGGGCAGGATCAGCGGCACCACGATGTGCCACATGCGGCTGACAAACGAGCCGCCAAACACCTCGGCCGCCTCCAGCATCTCACGCGGCATCTGCATAAAACCGCTGAGCACCGGGCGCAGCTGGATCGTCAGAAAGCGCGCCAAGTAAGCAAAAAAGATGATCCACAGCGTGTTGTAAAACGACCAGCCCAGCAGCGGCAGCGGTTTGAGGTAGAGCAGGATCATGGCGATGGCCAACACCACGCCAGGGATCACATAGGGCACCTCAATCCACGGCATCAGCCGACGCAGCAGCACACTGCGGCGGTACTCCATCTGATAGGCCAGGAACAGCGACACAGCTGCCAGCACCATCGCACTGCCGACTGACAGACTCACGCTGTTGACAAAGGCGCGCCAAGTGGCGTCGTTGTGCAGCAGCACATAGCTGTAATGCTCCAGCGAGAGGTTCGCCCAGGTGAGTGCGATGCCCAGGCCGGGTGCCACCGACTTGGCCAGCAAGGCCAGCAGCGGCGCCAGCAGCAGCAGACTGACCCACAGCGTCAGGCCTATCGCTACCGGTGTTTGCCAGCGCCCCAGATGAAACGGGGCCACCTTCAGCCGCGTGGCAATCACCTCGCTGCGCCCACACCGCAAAAACACCCGCTGCACCCCCATGCCCAGTGCCGCCAACACCGCCACCAGGGCCGACAACACCAGCGCACTCGGAATGGCCTCCGGGCCAAAACCCGAGAGTTCGCGGTAAATCAGCGTGGGCAACACCAGGTAGTCGCCCGGGATGCCCAAAAACGCCGGGATGCCGAAATTGCCGATACACGACACAAACGCGAGTGCACCACCGGCCACCAGCGCGGGCAACACCAGTGACAGGATCACCCGCTGCAGGATGCTGCGGGGTGACGCGCCGCAGACACGGGCCGCCTCAATCACTTCGGGCGACAGGTTCAGCAAACCGGCGCGCACCGTCAGAAACACCAGCGGAGCATAGTGGATGCCCAACAGCAAGATGATGCCTTCACGCGACTGCAGTGGGTTGCTGATGGCCTGCCAGCTGTCCCAGCCTTGCGCAATCAGCGTGTTCTTGAGCGGCAGCCAGAGTTGCGTCCAGGCCAGCGCCACCACCTGGGGCGGCAGCAGCGCCTGCACCACAAACGCAAACACCAGCCACTGGCGTGGCCGCGCCGGGGTCAAGGACACAAACAGCGCAAATACCAGGCCGTAGATCAACGCCAGCGCCGCACCACCCAAACCCACTTCCAGCGTGTGTTGGCTGGCGTGCCAGGCATCGGGTGACATCAACGTGGCCCGCAACGCCTGCCGCGTGGGGCCCAGCAGTGCCAGGCCCATTTGCAGCGCCAGATAGACCGCTGGCAGCAGGCTGAACACAGCCAAAAAGGCGAGCGCCAGCCACAGCAGCCAGCGCTCCTGCGCGGGCCCGCCCGACCTCGACCTGACTGACCGACTCACCAGAAAACTCAAACCATTAACCGCCAAAAATGTCAGAGAAACGTTTGCGGTCGACCTCGGCACCCTTCAGCAAGGCATCGGCATCCATCGGCAAAAAGCGCAGGCTCTCGACCTTGGGGTAACCCGCCGGTGGCGTGATATTGCCCTGCAGCGGGAAATAACCCAGCGTGGTGGAAAACTTCTGCCCCTGTGGTGACACCAGAAAACTCACAAAGGCCTGCGCGGCGGGCAGGTTGCTGGTGGTGTTGAGGATAGCGGCCGGTTCCGTCACATAGGTCAAGCCTTCCTTGGGCGTGATGAACTCGACCGGCGAGCCTTTGGCGGCCGCGTTGAAGGCCATGAAGTCCACCAGCACACCGACCATCTTCTCACCCGTGGCCACCTGCTGCAGCACCGCGCCGTTGCCTTTGACGGCAATCGCCTTGTTGGTTTTCAGGCCTTCGATGAACGGCCAGCCCAGATCGGGTGTGCGGCTCCAGGCACCCACGGTGATGGCCGCCGCACCGGAATACAGCGGGCTGGGCATGACGATCTGGCCCTTGAGTGCCGGGTTAAGCAGGTCTTTCCACGACTTGGGCTTAAACGGTGCCTTGGTGTTGACCACGATACCGGTGCTGATCAACTTGGTGCCGATGTAGGTGCGTTCGTTGTCAAAATAACGCGCCGGGATCTGCTGGGTGTTGAGATGTGTCATGCGCAGCAGGCGGCCATCGGCCTTGAGCGACTCCATCGAAATGGCATCGGCAATCAGCAACACGTCAGCGCGCGGGCTGCCAGCGGCGATCTCGGTGCGCAGGCGGTTGAGCACCTCGGTGGTGCCGGAGCGAAACACATTGACCTTGACGTTGGGGTACAGCGCGTTGAAGGCTTCAATGGTGCCGCGTGCGTCGCGATCCGGCTGCGAGGTGTAGAGCGACAGGTTGCCCGACACAGCCGCTTGGGCATGCAACAGGCCATGCGGCAGCAGTGCAGCCAGACCGGCAGCGGGTGCCAAACCAAGGACGCGGCGGCGGGAAGAAAAGGGGGTGGACATGCAACAACTCCAGAACGAAAAAAGCGGTGGTTCGACGCCAAAACGCCACTATGCACCGCAGAGCATGTCACCGTTATGACAAATGGCAGACATATTTATGGAATATTCCAACTGGCGCCAGGCAGCACCAGCCTCTCAGGACACGATGTACGCCGCAGATCCTGTGGACAGCAATTTACCGTCGGCACCCAGAAACTCCATGCGGGTCGAGGCCACACGTGAGCCCAGGCGCATGACCTCGGCGCGCAGCTCAAACCACTCGCCGATGCCCGGGCGCAGGTAGTCCACGCGCAGGTCAATGGTGCCGAGCTTGGCAAACCGCTGCAGCCGCTGCGCCGGGGTTTCGTCCATGTGGCGTGCACCAATCGCCACCATCACCGCCAGCCCGCCCATGGCGTCCAGCCCGGCACTGATGACGCCACCGTGAAGCCGGTTGTAGGCGTAGTGGCCCACCAGCTCGTTGCGCATATTGATGCGCGCTTTGACCTGGCTTGGCAACACCGAGGTGATCTTCAGACCCAGCAGTTGGTTGAAGACAATCATTTCTTCAAACACCTTTTTGACCCCGGTGATGAACTCGGGCTCAAACACCACCGCGTTGTTGGTCTCGTCAGCGGCTTTGGGATGGGTCATGGTCTTATCATTTTCATAGCAATAAACCCTTTATAAATAAGGGCTAGAGGCCAATTTCTTATATATCCAAGGTGGATGACCCAGCGCATCCGAGCTGCGACTCAAAGCTGACTGAAGTCCGGGCGGCGTTTGGCCATAAAGGCACCAAAAGCCTCTTTGGCCGCCGGTTCACCCAGCATGCGGCCAAAAATGACGGCTTCTTCGGTAATGCGCTGATCGACCGCGCTGGCCTGGCCGAGCTTCATCAGGCGTTTGGTTTCCAACACCGAACTGCTGGGTTTGGCCGCTAGCCGCTGGGCCTGGCGCTGCGCCAGGGCATTGACCTCGGCCGGTGGCACGATGCGGCAAACCAGCCCCATCTCGAGCGCGGCCTCGGCCATGAACGGATCGCCCAGCAGCAGCGCCTCTGCCGCGCGGCCATAGCCCATGCGCTGCGGCGCCAGCAGGCTCGACGCCGCCTCGGGGCAGACACCCAGGTTCACAAAAGGCATGGAAAACGCGGCGTTGTCACCGGCATAAACCAGGTCGCAGTGGAACAACAACGTGGTGCCAATACCCACCGCCGGGCCACACACCGCAGCCACCACCGGTTTGCTGAAGCTGCTGATGGCACGCAAAAAGCGGAACACCGGCACGTCGGG
>WSSedL1CaDRAFT_10000969_pt1 | contig 18324 bp, 19 predicted proteins | sample WetSurSL1Cattail_FD_9464 | JGI IMG/M metagenome (IMG submission 9464)
CGAGTCTACGTTCATTTCATATTTTAGCGCAATAGCAAGATGCGTTGGGTTTGTAATAACAACATCCGCTTTGGGAACGTCCTGCATCATTCTTTTTCTTGCCGCCGCAATTTGCATGCTTCTAATTTTCGCTTTAATCTGCGGATTGCCTTCAGATTGTCTGTTCTCTTCTTTTACTTCCTGTTTGGTCATCATCATGTCGTTTTTGAATTTATATTTCTGAAACCCAAAATCGGCAAACGCCATTAAACCAAACATCATAGCCACTTTCCACACTAAAGAATAAGTCGCATCAATCATAAACCCAACTATTTCCGAAATTGAAAATTCCACCAGCATAGTAGAGCTGTGCATAAACTGTTTAATAATAAAATATGTAAACGTAGCTATAATTGATAATTTCGTAATTGATTTTGCAACTTCAACAAACGATCTTGACGTAAAGAACAGATTTTTAAGCCCTTTAACGGGATTAAATTTTGAAAAATTAGGAGTGAGCGCCTGTGATGAAAACTTAAATCCTACCTGCGCAATTGTAGCCACCAGACCAATTAGAATTATTCCTCCAAAAACAGGCCACAAAGTGCTAAAATAAAAGAAAATGCCTTCCTGCATGTACCTCTGAACGGAATCTTTATCTAATTTAAGAACATCGAGAGAACTAAATATTTTAATGGCCAGCTGCGCAATGTTTGCTCCAATTGTTTTATGGCACAGGTAGATGATCAGCATTCCAAAAGTTAAAATTGCAAAAGAGTTTACTTCAACGCTTTTTGCAACCTGCCCTTTCTTTCGGCTATCTTCAAGCTTTTTCCCGGTAGGGGATTCGGTTTTTTCCTGGCCTTCTGATTCTGCCATACTAAGTATTCATCGCTCTTATTATTTGATATAATTGATCTTCATAATTCATTAAAAGATTTTTAATAACGTAAACGTAAATTGGAAGCGCTGAAATTATCATTAAAAATCCTAAACCAAGTATTAGCGGCTGCGTAACAAAAAACACCTGCATCTGAGGTATCAGCCTTGTAATAATTCCAGACGCAATGTTAATCAGAAAAAACGTAACCATAAGCGGCGACGCTATTTTTACCGCTATAATAAACACTGAGCCTGCATATTTAATCAGCAGGCTGTAAAGACTTTCGTGAAACGTAAATATTCCTATAGGAATAACCCTAAACGAATAAATAACCCCTCTTATAAGATAATGGTCTCCGTCTATCATAAGGAATATTATCAAAGCTATGAAATACATCATATCCGAAATAACATTGCTGCTAACACTTGTTGCCGGATTAAATATTTCCGCCATACTTAGTCCCATCTCTATACCCATAATAGAACCAGCAAAAGAAATGCCGTAAAAAACTATATTTAGCGAATAACCAATTATCAGGCCGACAAACGCTTCTTTTATGCAGATGAATGAAATCATCCATAAACTAATTTCAATATTCAGCTCTCTGCTTGGCAGAGTTAAAAAAGTCATGTACGAAATAACCAGAGCCAATAACACTTTTACCTGCGAAGGGATAGCGGTATGACCAAAAAATGGCGACGCTACAAATGCAGAAGTTATTCTAACAGCAATAAAAAGAACAAGTAAAAAGTTATTTATTAAAATGTTCATTACCGGACGACCGAGTTAAACATTCCAAAGAGCTTTATAGTTATGGCAGTCATTTTCTGCATCATCCATGGCAAAAGGAATAACAGCGTTACGGCTGTTACAAGTATTTTGGGAACAAATGTCAGCGTGGCTTCCTGAATAGAAGTAGCCGCCTGAAATATGGAAATAAATATTCCCACTATTAACGATACTCCTAAAACCGGAAGTAAAATTAAGAAGGTCGTATAAAACGCTTCTGTTAAAACTTCAATTATTAATTCTTCTGTCATTTATGAAAAACTCCTTACTAATGAGGCCGTAATTAAATTCCATCCGTCTACAAGCACAAACAGCAATATTTTAAATGGGAGGGATATAAGCATTGGAGGGAGCATCATCATTCCCATCGACATCAAAATACTTGAGACAATCATGTCTATCATAATGAAGGGGATAAAAATGAAAAAGCCTATTATAAAACCGGCTCTAAGTTCGCTTAATGCAAACGCCGGAACTAAAATCAAAGTCGATAAATCTGTTCTTTTCTCCGGTTTTTTCTGATTAGCCAGGCTGATAAACAGCTCTAAATCCTGATCTCTTACCTGTCTGAACATAAACGTTCTTATCGGCTCTATTCCTTTTGTGTAAGCTTCTTCCATCGACATTTTGCCATCCATCATTGGTTTAAGAGCTATGTCGTTTACCTGACTCCATGTGGGAGCCATTATAAAAAAAGTAATAAATAAGGCCAGCCCCGCTAACAACTGCGAAGGAGGCATCTGCTGAGTGCCAAGGGCGCTTTTTAGGAATGAGAACACAATTATTATTCTTAAATATGACGTGGTCATTATCATTATTGCCGGAGCCAAAGAAAGAACAGTCATAAGCAGCAATATCTGAAGCGTAACCGCCACGTCTTTAGGATTTTGCGAAGCGCCTACGTCTATCCCAATTTTAGGTAGTACTATAGGCGTACTGCCGCTTTGCGCGCATACTTTCTCTGGAAACAAAAGGAATAACAGAGAAAATAATACTATTGCAAAAAAAAATTTCTTCATCGTATACCAAGATTCTTTTTTAAAATGTCGGCAAAATTATTCTTAATAATTATCGGCTGACTTTCGTCTTCTTCGTTCAGTTCAATTGCGTCAAGCTCTTTTATTAAATTCACCGAGTGATCGCTTACGCCTAACAATAATACTTTGCCCTGAACCTGAACGATAGAAAGATATTTCTTAGGCATAATAGCCTGGGTGCTTAAAATATTAATTTTAGCCGCTTTTAGTTTTTTACCGCTAAACGGCATTGTGTATTTTTTAACTAAATACAGAACTCCGTACAGCAGTCCAATCATAATTACCAGCGGAATAATCGCCTTTATAATATCAAAAAAGCCCATTAGTATAATCCTTTTAAACGAGTGCTGGTATCCACAAGATTTGTAATTCTTATACCAAAATGTTTGTCAATAACAACAACTTCGCCGTCGGCTATTTTTTTGTTGTTTATATAAATGTTTACAGGCTCGCTTGCTAATTTGTCTAACTCAATCACATATCCTCTTTCAAGCTCAAGAATATCTTTTATCTGCATCTGAGTGCGGCCAAGTTCAATATAAACGGTAAGCTGAAGGTCTTTAAGAAAATCGAGCTTATCGTTTTGCAGCATAGCCGAATGATTTTTTGAGTCGTCAAACTCTGCAAATTCAACTACGCCTCCGGTTATTTGTTCGGGGATACCGAAATCGTCTTTATATTCGCTGTTTTGATCCTGCGGTGGGATATTGTTTTCTTCTGCCATTTTGTTACCCAAAGGATTTAAATTTATTCTGCTTTTCTTGTAATTTTTACTGCCATATGTTTATTTACCATTCCAGGCCTGCCCATAAATACGGTCTTATTCTGAATTCGCACTTCATGCTCGTCGCCAACCCGGGTATCGAGTTTTATTATATCTCCTTTTTGAAGATTAACAAGCTCGTCTACTGTAATTGTAGCCTGTCCAAAATCTACAATAACCGGCAAATATGTTTCGGTCAGATGGCTTGAGATAATATCAAGAGCCGTTGTTCCGTCATACTTTACAGGCCGTATAGTCGAAAGGTTCTGAGAAGATAACTTTGAAAGAATCGTATCAAAGGCGTATGTGGCAAAACAGATGTTCATCAGGAACGGCTGGTTTGCAACTAACACCTCAAATGAAATAAGTAAAACGCTTTCACTCTGCGATGTAATCTGCGCGAAATCTATATCCGGTTCAAATCTGTCTATCGCAAACTCAAGCACGTCAATTATCATCCAGTTCTTCTTGAGGTCGGACATTATTTTTTCTACAACCACGGTCAAAACTTTTTGTTCAATTGCGGTAATATTTTTTGTCTGTTTTGATCCGGTTCCATTACCGCCAAGAAGCCTGTCTACCAGAGTCAATGCAAAGTCGGTACTGAACTCTAATATTCCTTTTATATCTGTATTCTGTATTTCAAAAGTAAAAAGACAAGCAGGATTTGAAACCGACAAAACATATTCAGAGTAGTATATCTGATCCACCGAAATAACGCTTATATTTACTATAGTCTGGAGTTTTGAAAGCAAAAATGCGCTCAAACTTTCCGCAAAGTTTTCATGTATATTTCTGATCGTTCTTAACTGATTTTTCGATATTCTGTTCGGAAGGCGAAAATCAAAAGGAAGTATCTCCTTTTGAATAGACACATCGGTCTGCTCGCCGCTCTTCATGTTATTAAGAAGCTGATCAATCTCTTGTTGTGATAATACTTCAGACATTTTTTACTGAATTATATATTTGCTAAAATAAACTTCATTAACTTTTACAGAAGGAATTTTTTCCTTCATCTTATTTTTAATCTCTATCTTCAGAGTATCTTTATATGCTACGTCGTTTAGCTGAGTAATATTTTTGCTTGATAAAACCGAAATAACTATATCTTTTACAAGTATTTCCTTTTCTTTAAGCTCTTTTTGCCCGGCGTCGCTGTTAATATCAAACCCAACCGAAGTTAGCAAAAGTCTCTTTCCGTCAGTTCCGTTAGGATTAATAATAACTTCGTCTACAGAGTAAAGGAATTTGCCTAATTCTTTTCCTTCGCCGCCTTGCTCGCTTTCGCTTGCTCCGCCGTCTTTTTTTGCTTTCTCTGCGTTCTCAATTATCTGCTCAGCTTTTTTTACGGTATCCTGATACTTGTTTAACAAAACGTTGGCGGTTATAAAATAAACCGCAACTAATTGTATTATAAAAGCAGGCAGACCAATTAGCAGGACTTTTAAATTGAGACCCGCTTTTTTTTCCGGTTTTGGTGCTATCTCGTTTTCAGCCATTTTTTTTGTTTTCTTTGTTTATTTTTAATAATTACCATTCAATAGATATGCCATTTCCTAAATATGCATTTTTGCCATTTTTGAACGTTATTAGCGTATAAAAACGGCTGACTTTTTTTGATGTGTGGTTATTATTCTACATCTGGTTAAAATGTTTTGAGCGCTTGAGGCATTCAAATGTATCCCAGTTGCGGTTTGAGGTTTAATTCTATTTAGAAGATTTAGTAGCGAGGTTTTTATACGAAATAAGTTGAGAGTTTTGCAGGTAAATTATTGGCTGGGCTTTTTATACAAAACCCAGCCATTGCTGCTTAATATAGGAACATAGGAAGGTAAGAAAATTTATTTAAGTAAAATCATTTTTTTTACTGAATGAAAATCTTTTGAGCCGTCAAGTGTTTTTGCCGTTATCGAATAAAAATATACGCCGCTTGACAGGCTATTTTTATCAAGAGACACCTGAACCGAGTGAGCTCCAACTGTCTGCGTTTCGTTTAACAAAACTACCTTTTCTCTTCCAAGAATATCTATTATTTTTACCGTCACTTTACTATCGGCGGCAAGCTGCCAGCTTATTGTAGTTGACGGATTAAATGGATTCGGATAGTTTTGGTTCAGAACAAAAGCATCAGGAACTATATTTGCCTGAACTTCTTTAAAATACTCCTGGCTTCCAATTGCTATTATAAATTCATCGGCTTTCTGGGAGCTGGACGCCGCTAAAGTAACAACCGAACTTTCTTTAAGGTTGTATAGCTTCAAACTGCGTTTATTTATCAGATATATTTCGTTTCCGGCTGAAGTATACTTGCCTAACCCTTCAAACTTAAGCTGCACTGAGTTCGAAATATTATGTTTTACCCGCAAGTCATACGCCTGACCGTTTTCAATCCCTGGTCTGGCGTCTATATACAGATTTTTATAGGAAGAATTTAAAGCCTCGTTATAGAAGTAAACTTTAGAGCTTTCAAAATTTGAAGGAGGCGAAAACTGGTCAAAATCATCCAGATTATCGTCTGCGCCTGCAACAAAACTTATATATACAGGCGAAATTGCGTTTGCGCCGTTTTGTAAATAAATTTTTATCGGGTCGTTAAGCAGAACTGTATTTAAAGTGTTTTTTACTTTTTGTTTATTAACTACTTTTGAAGGGATAGGTATCTTTAATGAATCAAGCCCTTTTCTGTTGTAAAAATAGTATCCTCTATATGACACAAAACCGCTTGGAACTACATATTCCCCCTGCTCATTAAAATCCCAAATTGGATCTGTAATATTTGAATTGAGCGCAACCAAGGCGTTCCAGTCTACATTTTGGGCAAATGGATTCGAAATCATAGTCCATTCTTTATTCAGGCCTATTTTATAAATTCCGTTTTTATCAGCTTGAACTGCTTTTGCGTTAACCTGGCTTAATAACATATCATACTTGCTTATAACCCAAAAGGCTTTGCCCGGCTTAAAAATAAACTTATCCTTTGTCGCGTCAGTATAAGGAATGTAGTCTCCGCCGGAGCCGTCGTCATAAAAAGCAGTCCAGTCTATATTTGGAGTTCTTCCGTAAAAAATTGTTTTATCCAGCGTAATAGTTTTAGCGTCTAAAGTTCCATCGCATGGCAAACCTATCATTCTGTAATTAACGCTCTTAGTTATATCTCCTGTTCCAAAAGCCACATCGCAGTTCAATACGATAACCGAGTCTTTAGGAACAACGATTGTAGTATCCGTAGTATCAGTAATAGTAATTGGAGCCTTTAGCGACGTAAGAACGCTCACTCCATTTATAGCAAAAAGGCTGTCGTTTGGCTGCGTTTTATCATAAGTTGCAGCGGCATAATATTGTTTCCCATCGGAATGGCTCCAGATTTTCCATTTAAAAACTTCTTTTGTCGAAAATCCTTCTTTAGTAGCAGTTGCATCATCGTCGCCATAAGCAATCACGGCAATAACAGATATGCCGTTCCACATTTGATAACCGCCGCAGGCGTAACCGCCAGATCCGGTTGAGTCGTAAAATACGCCTATATAATCTCCGCTTTGAATAGCAACCCCGCTAATAGTAGGACTAACGTTAAGCGGAACTCCTATTATATGCGAGTTTGCAGTTTTTGTATAAGTCCATGGAGGAAGAACTGTTGTCCCCTGAGTAACTAAAGCGCTTAAAACGCTTAAACCGCCATCGCCATAATAAGTAAAACCTGTAGCCACTGTAGCATAAACATCATAAAACTGCCCCGTCTTTCTTTTCCAGATTTTCCATTTATACTGTTCGCCCCCGGCAAAACCTTCTTTAATAGTCTTAGTATCCTGATCATCTCCCCAGGCGGCTAAATTTACGCTATTAGCGCCGCCAACCCAGATTGCATAACCTGCACAGGCAAGAACTCCAGTTCCAGTTGAGTCATAGAAAACGCCAATATAATCGCCGGCTTCCAATGTAGTATCGGAACCAATTTTTACTGAAATATTATAAGGTATTGCTATACTGGCATTTGTATTTGTTATGGTATACGTCCATCCAGGAGTCGTATCTATTTTCACAGAGGGACTATTCAACGGGAATATAAAAGCCGGGAAAAATAAAAAGAATAAAAAAACACTATACCATTTCATAGAAAAACCTCTTTACCAATGCTGCTATTTAAAACTTTAGTTAAACATGCTAATCTTAAAACCGAACTGAAAGGATAATTGATTATCGAATGTTTTATTATCAATTCCTTTTTTCAAGCCGCCTTTTACAAAAATGTTCCAGTATTTAATCATAATTTCTGCCGCTGCGCCCACTGAGCTGTAATTTTTAGTATTATTATTGTGTTTATAAGCGCTCATAACATAACACCCGCCAATTGACGGATAGACCGTCCCCCACAACAAAACTACAGGCGTATACATAAGGCTAAAATTTAACGACGTCATTTTAACTTTTGTATCATAAGAACTAGCGTCAGCCTGAGGCAATAACGGAGGGAGAGCAAATCTTCTTTTCACATTTGCCAAATCCATTTCGCCAATAAGATAATCTATATTTAACAAAACAGGACTATAAAAAGCGCTTAGTTCTACTCCAAATCCGGTTACGTCCGCGCCTTCAGACCAAATTGGATATGTGGTTTCGTTTATAATTTTTTCCGACGCTCTTTCCTGAAATCCAACTCCTGAAATTCTTATTCCATTTGAAATTTTACCAACTAATTCGTCTCCATCATAGTTTAGCCGGGCCATCGAGATGGGTATTTCATTATAGCTGATTCTATTTTTATAATTATGGTATTTAGGACTTAGAATTGAAGCTATATATAAATTAGCTATACCTTCTTCATAATCGCCCATTCTAAGATTTGTATTCCCAAGCCAATAAAAAGCGTCTGCCGAATCGGGAGATTCTTTTGTTATCTTAAGAAATACGTCTAAAGCTTTAGCATAATCCTTTTTTTTATAAAACTCTTCTCCTGTTTTGTAGCTTGCTTTACTCGTATCCTGAGAATAAACAGTCCCAGCCAATAACACAACAAAAGAAATTATAAACAAAGACTTACGTAAATATTTAAATTTATATTTGACCACAGCTTAATAAGTTTCCCTTATTTAGACATTATAATATCGCCGATAGTATTCAGACCGGCCGTTATACCAACAATAACCGTTGTAGTTTTCCAACCGCCTTTTTTTGCAGTAATTGTAAAGCTGGCAGCTGGCGATATGTTGCTTATCACATACTTTCCGCTTGTATCAGTCAGTACTGAACTTGTAACAGGAGTTGTAGTAATATTTGCGCCTGCAATTGGATTCTTTGTTGAGTCCGTAACAGTGCCGGTTAAAGTGCCATACACAGGCTGCAAAACAAAATCGACAGTCTTGGTGCTATCAGCCACAACCACAATTGTGTTAGTCTTTGACGTATAACCGAATTTTTCGGCGGTTATGGAAATACTTCCGGTTTTTACATTTGTAATGGAATAAGTCCCGTACGCGTCTGTTTTAATTGCGCCCATGTAAGGGTTTGTTGTAATATTTGCATACGAAATTGTAGAACCGGTTGCCGCGCTGACTACCGTGCCTTTTAGTATCCCTGTTGAAGTTGTTTTCAATTGTATAATTGCAGTCGCAACAAGATCGGCCGCTACAGTAATTTTTGTAGAGGACGAATCATATCCGTTTTTTGAAGCATATACAGTATATGCGCCAGGTTTTACGTTGTCAATTGAATAATAACCGTAAATATCAGTAGACACAGAGGCCGTTGCAGGATTAGTAGTAACTAATGCCTGAATTATCGGGTTACTTGTGGTTACTGAAGTTATTCTGCCGCTTACAGTTCCATTTGTTGAAGGAACTACAATTGGGTCTACCACGCTATCCGCTTTTTTACAACTGCTGATTAACAGACTTGCCGCTATTATCAGGCCTAAAGCCAGATATTTAATTTTATTCATTTTGTTCAAATTCAATTATTTTTCTTTTAATAATATGACCAACTATTATACCGTTTTACTAACTACTTTGTTAAAATAATCAGACTAAACATTTCTGCTTTTTCTGTGCGATATTAGCCATTTGTCCGTTTTTCACAACCATTATGAACCAGATTACTTGCTAACAGCCTTCAAGGAAGACAAGATAATTGTTCCGTTTGCAGAATATGCGCCAGTTCCGCTTTCATAAGTAGCGGTTGCGTTAAATACTTTTCCGTCGCTGCTTCTTTTGATTTTCCATTGAATTGCGTCTCCGCTTGCAAAACCTTCTTTTTCTGTAGTCGTATTATCGTCGCCCCAAACTGTAACCGCTATATTTGACGAAACAGTCCAGGAACTATAACCTGCGCATCCCAAAATTCCAGTTCCGGTAGAATCATAAAACGCTCCAACCAAATCTCCTGCCTGCAATGCAGTTCCATCAATTGTTGGATTTGCAGTCGTTCGGATTGCATAAGTAGCGTTGCCATTTGTTTTAGGTTTTTTCCAGAAAAACGGCGTAATTGATAAGTTCCCTGCACTTGTGTTCCCTGCCGTCACAGTTACTGAAAGCGTAGCGGCTTTATAACCTGCATCGGCAATGCTAACTGTATACGTTCCAACTGCGACGCTGAATGAATAAGCCCCTTTTGCATCTGTTACTGCCGATTGGCTTGATTGCGAATTTGTTACAGTTATGCCGGTTATCGGCTGATTTGTACTGGCATCCGTAATGATTCCGCTTATTGTTCCCTGAGTATTTGTAGGGGTTACAGTATTATCGCTGCTTTTTGAGCATCCGACTAAAATTGTGAATATAATAGCTATTAACCCGATTGAGTATTTTTTCACCTTTGTCTCCATTTGTTTAGTTTACAATTGAATGGGAACAACTATCATACCAAAGAAGCTCGAGTTTTTGGAAATACTTGATTGTCCTTGCTGAAATAACTATGTTAGAATATAAATTATTTTTGTGAGCGCATACTTACTGGAGATAAAAATGTTTTCTCAGTTTGATACTGAAATCCCGATCCGCCCGGATGATATTGATATGAATAACCACGTCCATAATACTAAATATTTAGACTATGTGCTTGCGGCAAGATATATTCAGATGACGGAAAACTACAAAATGCCCATGGATCAGTTTGCTGATTTGAATTACAACTTAGTTATCAGTACTTCTCATATCGATTTCAAACGCGCTTTAAAAGTAACCGACAAGATTATAGTCAGAACCCAGATTGATTCTATTTCCGGCGCGCAGTGTAAAGTGAATTTTTGGGTTTTGCTAAAATCTTCTAATAAAATTTCAGCCGAGGGATACATAGTTTATACTTTGATATCTCTAACTTCAGGAAGACCTGTTAGAATTCCCGAAGCCATAATTGAAGTTTATTCTGTCTAATATTAGCCAATACGCCGATATTTATCTCCCCCTGCTCTTAAAATGGGAAATCTTCCTGCGGAGTTGAGCTTTTCTGCTGCTTCGCTTCAACTGATTTCTTCTGAATATTCTTTTTGGCTGTTTTATGAATTGCATTCCCTTCTACAATTATTGATTTATTGGGATCTGTAGGGCATGCAAATTCGCAGGCGCCGCAGCCTATACAAAGTTCTTCGGTTACTTTTGGAGCAAATAACCCATTATACGGAACCATATTTACAGCTTTTGTTGGGCAATGTTCAGAGCAGGCTCCGCAATCTGTGCTTTCCGTAAACACTATGCAGGTATTCTGATTGAATTTAGCCACGCCTATCTGCGTCTTCTTTTTTTCTTCCAGCGTTAACGGTAAAATTGCTCCGCTTGGGCATACATTACCGCATATATTACATTCATAATTACAAAACGCATTTTTCGCTTCCATATGCGGCTGTATTATTCCCAATAAACCATACTCAAGATACGCAGGCTGCAATACTTTAGTCGGGCATTCGCTTACGCATAAATGACAGGCTGTACAATTTGCAGTAAAATGGCTAATGCTTTTTGAGCCGGGAGGCGAAACAGGAGTTCTTTTACCAGTAATTGGCTGAGCTGTATTTCCGCTAAGAGCTTTATTCCTACCGCTTAATAGCCCCGCAAACCCTAACATATATACCGAAGTTGATACTAGGAAATCTCTTTTATTAAAATCTGTTTCCGGTTTTTCAGCCTTTTTTGTCTTTTTGTAAGCGTATTCATATTTTACCCCTTCTGACGGACATGTAGCAAGACAATCCATACATCCTACGCATCTGCTGAAATCAACTTCATGCGTCTTTTTGTTTATACAACTTGCTTTACAGGCCAATTCGCATTTACCGCATCCGCTGCAGTTGTTGTCGTCAATTACTATTTTGAATATTGAATATTTTGAAACAAGCCCTAATAAAGCGCCGACCGGACAAATAGAATTGCAATACAGTCTTCCTTTTTTTATTGACAGCCCAATAACAACAGCTAAAACAATAATTGGAACAACAAGTGTCGGAACGCTCATGCCAGTTTGTTCCATTGGATAAAGCGAGTAGTTTTCAAAATGCTCGAACGCCGAAGAAAGCAGATTGTTCCCGGCGACAACTCCCGGTTTAACCAGATCGGTCAATATTCTGCCAAAATTGCTGTATGGATCAAGAAGAGTGACTATAAACATCCCGCCCAATGGTATAAATAAAACAGCGACTGCAAGTATTGAAAAGCGGAGAATTTTAAGTTCTTTTGTAAAGCGGAAGAATTTTTTGATCCTTAATTTGCGCGAAATAAAAATTATAAAATCCTGTAAAGTTCCAAGCGGGCATATTGCAGAACAGTATACCCGGCCGAACAAAACAGTTAAAAACAAAATAATTACAAAACCCAATGCTGCAGCGCTGAATGTAACAAAAAACTTCAACGTAGACGGAACAAATTGCAAAAACAAAACTGAACTAATATACTTCGTCGGAATTAAATTCCTAAAATCCAGGAATATTAAGCTAATCGCCGCAAAGAACGAAAGAGAAATTACGATACGGATTTTTTTCAGCGCTGAAAGATTCATCGGTTTATATTTTTATCCTGTTAATTGAAAGTTTTTCTAAATCTTTTCTTCCGACCTTCATATCAGCCGCAATTTTAATATAATTGATAGTATCCGGGTTAACGCCAAACAGCTTTGCCGCAGCCGCGTCGGCCGCTACAATATCTTTTGAGATAATTAAAGACTTCATTTTCACAACGTCGTTTTCCGATACTCCTTTAGGGCCGTTTTTTGTAAGGACGTAATAAGCGTCTACTATATTAAGATCAGGTTTGCGGTAAGTTGCAAAATCGGCTATACACTGGTGAAGGTCGTTTTTATGCCATTCTCCTCTATCCCAAACAATCCCCATATTATTTTTCATAGACACAGTAAGTTTAGAAGAGCTGTGATGTTTTAGGATAGGCACGTTAATAAAAACATTAGACGATAGAATTAATTCATGCACTTTTGCAGTTTTAAGTTTTTTACCGCCGGGTATATTAACTTCGTGATAATATTTTTCGCTGTCGCCGGATACAATTTTTCCGCCCGCATCTTTTACTGCTCTTTCAATTCCGCTGTTTTTATAACTTTTTATCCAGTTATCGCAGGCATGGTCGAACACATAAACTTCTTTAGCGCCTGCGGCAAAACAATGTTTTATTATCTGGCTAACTAAAAGAGGGTTTGTATTACCAGCGCGTTCCGGCGTAGTATCCCAGCCAATATTTGGTTTAATTACTACAGTCTGTCCTTTTTTAACGAATTTTTTCATTCCGCCAAAAGACTCAATCCCTTTGTTAAACATTACATCCGGCTCTCCGCCTTTAACCGCAACAAGATCGTAATATGGCGAAGGGAAATAACCTGAAGCCGCAAATATTTTTTCATAACTGCCAAGCATGCCAAGCGTTGAACCGGCTAAAACAGTCGCGCCGATTCCTTTTTTTATAAATTCCCGTCTATCCATGATAGCCTCTCATAAGTTTATTTTTTTACTTAAGTTAAAACTTAAAATATTATTTATCTAAAAACAAAAATTTCTTAAATTGGACGTTAACATAAAAGGCGCTTTTGATGGCACAAAGAAAAAAGAAGAGACCAACCTGGGACGATTATTTTCTGAAACTTGCTATGCTTGTTTCAGAAAGGTCTACTTGCCCCAGAATGCACTGCGGTTGCGTTTTAGTTAGGGATAAACAAATTTTATCAACCGGATATAACGGCTCTATACCCGGAGACGAACACTGCGACGACATTGGATGCCTTGTTGTAGACAACCATTGTATAAGAACTATTCACGCTGAGATGAACGCTATTTTACAATGCTCTTCGCACGGAACAAGCACGCAAAACGCTACGGCTTACGTTACCAACCTCCCTTGCACTAACTGCTCCAAAGCTCTTATTGCGGCCGGCATAAAAGAAGTAGTTATTTTTTCCGATTATCACGATTCTATGGCCGAAGATTTTTTTAGAAAAGCCGGAATACCTTTACGCAGAATTAAAATGCCCGGAACCCGAATTAATTATGATATTAAAAGCTATACTTCTGCAAAAGAAATTAAAAAGAAAAAATAAAATTAGATTTGAGAAACTAAAAAAGCCGCCCCAAATTAACGGGACGGCTTTTTTATTAAAACTTCTTAAACTATTCTAAATCTATTTTATAAAAGTAACGTCCCCAACAACTGAATTACAGATCCAGATAATTTTTATAGCTGCGGGATCTCCCGCCTTATTTGTGCCGGCCTGGCTGACAATTAACAGCTTGGAATAATATCCGGCGGCATTATATACAAAATAATAAGTGGACGTATCAATCGGTATTGAACTAACCCAATCGGTAGTCGTGAAATATGGCGAAGAAACGCTGTCTGCAAGATTTGTAGAAAGTGTTTTGGGTTTGTAAAAATGCGTAGCGTTTGTTATCCCCGTGCCGCTCTGGTCTGCACTTACAAGTTTAAATACGCCGTTGGTATCCGAGAAGAAAAATAAATCCGCTTTATTTTTATTTGCGCCATTTATACTGACAGTATCGCCGCTATATAAGTCTAAACCGTTCGATTGAAGAGAATCGACCGTTCCGTAGGTTCCGTATAATGTTTGCGTAAGAGAATCGGATAATGTGGCTTTACGCGTAAGAATAGTATCTATTTTTGTTACCGTCCCTACGGCTATTGATACGGAACTAAAATAAACAGGCGCGTAGTGCGCAAGCGCAAGATTCATATTGTGCGTGCCAGAAATAAGACCTGCTACGCTATCTGGAGAAACTTTGCCTTTATCAACGCCGTCAACCCATATACGGGCTCCCGGAGGCGTTGTGGTTACATATATGCTCCCTGTTGTATACTTCGGATCAGGATCTACCGAACTGTCGCAGGACGTAAACCATAACCCGGATAATAAAATTGTTAAAGCAGTAAGAATTGAAAAAATTCTTTTTCTCATCAGTTATTCCTTTTATTTTTTTGTGAGCGACTAATATTTTATTCGTTACGACTGAAATTTATTTCCAAACTCTGATAGCCTGTTAAGCTTATTTGAATTCTGCGTTTTATCCGTTAGCCTTATTTTTATCCTAAACAGCGGTTTACGCATAAAAATAATTATTATACACTAATAAATATCACTTTTATTTTTGTTACACAAGGCATTAAATGTTCCAAACATATCGGCAGTATTTTTCCGGAGTCCTGTATAACCGCAATTTGGTTCAGCGGAACTATTAATTGATAAACGGTTTTTTTAGAATTATTTTTTAATTTATGTTGTAAATTGTATTCAACCAAATTAATAAAGGAATATAATTAATGCACGCATTGGAAGTCCGTAATTTATGCAAGGCATTTGGAGCGCTAAAAGCTGTTGACGATATTTCGTTTTCTGTTCCGGAAGGTTCAATCTTTGGCCTGATCGGCAGAAATGGAGCCGGGAAAACCACTACAATAAGAATGATGATGAATATCTATCTTCCCGATAGCGGCTCTGTTACTTTGAGGGGTTCTGAAATTGGACCGGATTTTAAAGATAAAGTTGGTTATCTCCCCGAAGAAAGAGGCCTTTATAAAAAAATGACCGTATGGGATACGCTTTTGTTTTTTGCCGAACTTAAAGGCAAAGCCGATAAAGACATTAAGAATAAAGCTATGGAATATCTGGAAAAATTCCAGCTTGCAAACAGACGCAACACAAAGGTTGAAGAACTTTCTAAAGGCAACCAGCAAAAAGTTCAGTTTATTGCCACTGTTCTGCACGACCCGGAATTTATTATTTTAGACGAGCCTTTCTCCGGATTAGATCCAATTAATACTAATATTCTAAAGGAAATAATTCTTAGCCTTAAACGAGCCGGCAAAGTAATTATTTTTTCTACCCACTTAATGGATTTTGCGGAAAAATTGTGCGACCATATCGCAATGATTCATCAGGGTAAAATTATCTTGAGCGGCTCGCTTAAGGAAATAAAATCCAACTATGGACAGAAAAACATCTCGCTCGTTCACGATGGCGATATCTCTTTTCTTAAAAATGATCCGTTTGTGGAAAAAGTCGACGACTTTGGGAATTATTCCGGTATTAAAATTACCGATCCTTCCAAAGCCCAGGCTCTACTTAAAACCCTTATTGAGCATAATATTATAATTAAAAAATTTGACGCGAATGATATCTCGCTTCATGATGTTTTTATTGAACTTGCCGGAAACGATGATGAAACTGAAAATAATAACGGAGCGCTAAATGTTTAATAAAAAAACTTTAACTATTATTAAACGGGAGCTAAAAGAGAAACTCTTTTCTAAAAATTTCATTATTATGACGCTTCTTATCCCCGTTTTAATGTTCGGCGTTCTTGGTCTTCAAACTTTTCTTATAAATTATAACAGCGATAAATCTGCCAATATAAGAATTGTTACAGAGTCGTCCGATCTTACTGCAAATCTTATAACCGAATTACAGCAGAAAAATTTTGTTAAGAATAAAAGCTATAATATCAGCTGCGAAACAATTAACAAAAACGATTTTGCAAATTATCTGAAAGCTCACAAAAAAGAATTAGAGGCCGAAAAGCTAACGGGTTTAATCTTTATCTCAGATTCTGCAAAAGCTACTAAAAAAATCGGATATTATTCTAAAAATCCAAATGACAACGCCGTATTTAATAAGCTAAAAAGCCCTATTAATAAAGTCCTTATAGCTCAATATTTTGAAGGGAAGCAGCTTTCTGAAAAAGACATCGCTTACGCAAAAGAAAGCGTCGATTTCAACGCGTTCAGAGTTACTTCTGGAGATAAAGTGGAAAAAGAGGGATACGGAAACAGAATTGTTTCGTTCCTGTTTACATTTCTGCTTTACATGAGTATGATTTTTGCGGGCACAATGATGATGCGTTCTGTTATTCAGGAAAAAACTAACAGAATTGTCGAAATACTCCTTTCATCCATTAACGCAAAAGACCTTATGACCGGAAAGATTCTCGGCGCGGCAATTACCAGTTTTTTCCAAATGGCTATCTGGATTTCGCCTCTAATCATCCTCCTTTCCACGTCAATTTTTATGCTGCCGCCTGAATTTGTTATGCAAATTGATATGATTCAGATTTTATACTTCATGCTTAACTTTGCAATTGGTTCAATCACCTTTTTAGGTTTGTTTGGAGCGGTAGGCGCAATTTTCGATAACGAACAGGATGCGCAATCCGGGATTGGCCCGGTGATGGTTCTTATAATAATCCCGTTCTTTATTGCTATAGGAATGCAGGATAAGGCAGATAACCAAATCTCGACTATATCTTCTATGCTGCCGTTTGCTTCAATAATAGTAATGCCTGCCAGAATGACTCTTTTTGCCGTTCCTTTGTGGGAAGTTTTAACGTCTATTGTTGTAAACGCAGCTACAATGTTCGCTATGTTTGCCATATCCGGTAAAATTTATAGAATTGGCATATTACAGACTGGCAAAAAGCCGAAGTGGTCGGAAGTTGTTAAGTGGCTAAGATATGATAATTAACCCCCACATATTAAACAGTTCGGCATATATAACACAAGGAGCAATCGTCATTCCCGCGAAAGCGGGAATCTCCAGCTAATGTTGCGCTTTAGATACCTGCTTCCGCAGGTATGACATATTATATAAAAGTCTAATTTTAACTTAAAATAAACAAGAGGCTGCCTCATTTGTTAAAAACATTCGAGTCAGCCTCTTTAATTATTCATCTAATTTACCAGGGAAAAATCCAAGCAAAACCGACATCAGAGTAGCGTCAAATTTAGGGCATCCGTCAATTGGTTTTCCGTCAGTCCCCACATATGAGTTTCCTTCTTCGGTAAAGAAATGCTCTTCTTTTAATAAATCTAATTCAACGCCAAGATTGTTAAAATCCGGTTCTTTTACTTCATACTTTTGTTCAGTTAAGAAATTCTTAACCTTGTCTTTTAGTTCCAAGTGATTTTCATACCATACTTTGATAATGGCGCGCGCCATTAAATGATTTTCTTTGCAATCAATCCGGATTCTTCTTAACTGAAGAGCCGCAGGGACTTTTTCTATACTTCTGAAACCTGGGAAAAAGCTGGATAAATTCGTCTTATAGTAAGACAATAATTCTTTTTTATTATTCCCGAAAGAAAAATCGATTATATTCTTTAGGTCTTCATCCGGAACTTCATGGCAGATTTCTATAAAAGTGTTTGTACGCATATTACCTGATTTGTTGTTAATAAATTACCGAGTTTAATACTTTTTTTAAATTATAGCCTAAAATATAAAATATATTTTTGTCTTTAGCATTGTCTTTTGAAGATTTTATCTTTTTTTTGATAATTTTAATGATCAGATTCACAGCTGTCCAAAATAAAACAGATGAAGAAGAAAAGATTCAGAATAGCTTCATATTGGACAGATTTTAAGATAAGGCAGAATCGAACCCT
>WSSedL1CaDRAFT_10000970_pt1 | contig 18320 bp, 18 predicted proteins | sample WetSurSL1Cattail_FD_9464 | JGI IMG/M metagenome (IMG submission 9464)
CCCGCCTGCAACAATTGCAGGCAATACCACCGGCGACCGCTGAGACACGGATTCGGCCGGAGACAGACTGGCTGAGTTGGACCGCATACGTCCAAACTGGCAACTACGATCGCCCACCGCTTCAGATCCTTGATGAGGCTTCCGTCCGTTGGAGCGTGGATTCCTATGCTTCGGACCCGCAGGTTTGCAGGCAGTTGGCTGACACAATAGCGAACGCTAGCGGCGAGGCGGAACAAATTTTCCGCAATGCCTTCGCGTCTCTGGCGGAGTTCTTTACCGACCGTCATTCCCATCCGGTGCGGAGCTTTATTCCGATCTACCTCATGCTGATCCGGGCAGTCGCTTGGAATGGTGCAGTATCAGCCAACGAGCTGGAACTCGCTTCTGGATTGATGCAAGCCTTTATCGGTGCGGGACCTGTTTCGCAAGACTATTCCGAGGCACTGGACTCTTACGCGGAAATCCTCGTTGCGAACAATGCACCTAGCAACATCGACTGGGCACTAAATGCGGCAGAGATGCTTGCTGTGAACGCGTCGCCGGACAAAGAATCAAGATTGCGCTTCTTCCTCGCTGTGGTCGATATGGCGCGCGAACATGCGCATCGACTCAATTCGATCCAACGGGGGATGCTACCGCTGCTTGCCAAGGACTACGGTTGCCAAGACCTGCTCAATGCGTTTCCGTTCGTCCAAGAAAATGATGGCACGGACGCGGCGGTAGTCCAAACGCAATTCGCTGGACTCATCGGCATTTACACGCTCACAGAAACAGCCGCCATACGCGCCCGCCAATTCCTACGCAAAATGCTGCCGAATGCACGGGTCGAGATCAATGCCGATATGGCGTCCACAGATCGTCTCAAGCACTTGGCGTCCAGTTCGGATATCTTTGTTTTCGCATGGAAAAGCAGCAAGCACCAAGCTTATTACGCGGCTAAAGAAGCACGCGGCGACAGAGAAACATTGTTGCCCTTGGGCAAGGGAAGCGCCAGCATCCTTCAGTGTGTGTTCGGGGCACTGGCTCATATGGGATAAATCTATTCTGCTCCGGCAGTCACTTTGTCGATTTTGTTCAAATCGAGTCCTGATTAGCAATGAACCTCAGCCACGCCTCGAATCGAACTCTGGGAATGCGGCCCGCACTGAGCAGCGGCGACCAGCAGGCGTTGGGCCAAGGTCTTGAGATCAAATCTGCGGTTGAAGCGATAGGCAAAAGCGCCAAGATACTGCTCGGCGTACTTGCTAAAACCAAAGCTGTGGTAACTGCCACTCAAGCTGGTCTTGAGGTTACCCAACACCGTGTTGATCCACTGCAACTGCGGCACCTCCTTGGGCTTTCGTCCGGCCACAACGGTGCTTTCATGGGTGCAACCTGCTTTCGTCACAGCGTTGAAACAGGCCAGCCCATCGGAGTAAACGGTGCTGCCGGTGGCCAGGTTTTGACTGGCCCACTCAGAGATGACTTTGGTCTTGAAGCCCGCCACCGTGTTGAGCTTGATGCGCAAAGGGTGGCCTTCATCGCTGACAGGGACGGCAGCGACAAAAGCCACCTTGTTCTCAGAGCCACGCCCGACCTTCCCAGCAGTGCGCTCGCCGCCCAGATAAGCGTCTTCCACTTGGACTTTGCCACTGAGCATGTAGCGGGCTTCACGCTCTGTCATGGCTTGCATCAGCTTGTGATGCACCAGCCAGGCTGTGGGATAGCTCACGCCCAATTGGCGTTTGAGTGCGAGTGCCGACAGACCGGTTTTGGCCTGACTGATGAGGTAGATCGCCAGAAACCATGTCGTCAGAGGCAGCTTGGTCGATTGAAAAATGGTGCCCGCGATCAGCGAGGTTTGATGCCGACAGGCATTGCATTGGAAAACCTTGTGCCCATCGGTATGCAAGAGGCAGTGTGCGGCACCACCGCAACCAGGACAGCGAAAACCATCGGGCCAGCGAGCTCTCTCCAACGCCGCCGCGCAAAGCGCCTCGGTGCCAAAGAGCTTGAGAAATTCCGGCATCGACAGGCCGTGTTGGAACTGGATGCGATTCATGGCCATGATGCTGCTCCAAAAGATGATCGATGGCTGCAGGTTACGCCTTCAAAGGCTCACCAGGTGAGCTTGGCTGAAGATTGTTGCTAATCAGGAATCGAGTAGATTAATAATCAGTGTAGAAAATTAAAATGGAAGTATTGGCCCTATTTTTCCAATATTGGAAATTGCACCGCAACCTTTAGTTTCATAAAGATCTACCCGATATACTTCAGGTTGTTCAATTCTTGCCTTGTTCAAAATCCATCGAGATAGATTGGCAACGTCAGTGCCATGTAAATCAGCGATTTCATGCAAAGGTTTATGATCTATCTGCTTGAATATGGGATTGAATTTGTTTTTGACATCACCAAAATCGATCGCCCAGCCCATGACAACATCCAGCGGCGCTGAAAGATGCAGACGCAGTGTGTAGGTGTATCCATGTAACTTTTGCCGCTTGTTCCCATCCGGCGCGTGTTTCATTATTACGGAGCTGTCGAGAGTGAATTCTTTCCAGATATGAACGTCCTGCCCGTTGTAACTGGCGCCACAACTCGCAGTTTCATAAACGGTGACTGCGGACAATTCGGGGAAGTGCTGCTTTACGTTATTCCAAATCCACTGCGATATCAGTTCACTGGTTGGATTTTCCAAACCTGATATTTTATTTAAACAGGCGTGATCCAATAATTCAAATATGGGCTTCCAGTGCGTGTCTAGCAGGTCATAGTCGATACTGAGGTCACCATCTCCTACATCGTGGGTTGCCTGTAAGACGACAGCAAAACCATGACCATGCATGTTGCCGCATTTGTGACCAACGGCCACATTGGGCAAACGGTGAGCAGCCTGAAAGTAGTAGCGGCGCCAAACATGAGCCATGCGGTGATTGTCGATTTCTAGACCTTCATCGACTGTGCTCTGGACCGAAATGGCTTCGGTGCCAGGCACGTAGCAATGCGTGCTTATCCATCGCGCAATATTCTCATCAGTGGGAACTTCGATAAGGTCATTTAGCAATGAGTAGTCCAACTTTTTGACCTGAGGTTGAAGCCTAGCCTTGATCGCATCTATTTCACCACCTGGGTAGGTAGCGCAAAACTCCGGCATCGCGCAATGAATAGTCGCTAAGAAGCTGTGCCCATGCAACCCGCGGGACCGATGGCCCTCTGGTAACACGCCAACGTGGCGAGCTGCCTCAAATGACTCTGTGACTATAAAGGTGGTTTTTGGATTCATTGTTTTATCTGATGCCCAGAATTTTGTGCGTCTGAGTGCTTAGGTTCCATTGTGGATTTCGTTGGCAATACTCAATTGCTGCCTTCGAGTTGGCCAACCGGTCTGGCCCATCCATCGGTTGCAGGTAAAAGTTCTCGAACGCCAGGTTGGCAAAACGCTCTGGCGGTGCATCTATTTGCGGATACACCAATTTAAGTTCATGGCCTCGAATGACGACGATCTCCGAGTCGGCTTTGGGGCTCACACAGACCCAATCAATTCCCGCCACGGCTTTGACCGTGCCATTTGTTTCCACGGCAATCTCGAACCCCCGGTTATGCAGACTGTGCACTAGTCCTTCGTCAATTTGAAGCATGGGTTCCCCTCCGGTTAACACGACAAAGCGTCGCTTCCAGTCTTGATTTGGCCAGCACAGTTCAATGTTGTTTACCAGATCTTCAGCCGTCGAGTATTTGCCGCCCTTGGTGCCGTCAGTCCCAACGAAGTCTGTGTCGCAGAACTTGCAGATGGCAGAAGTCCTGTCCTCTTCACGTCCACTCCAAAGGTTACAGCCAGCAAATCGGCAAAAAACAGCAGGTCGCCCGGCATTGGCGCCTTCGCCTTGAAGCGTATAAAAAATCTCTTTGACGCTATAGGTCATTTTGCTTTGTCCATGAAAGTCAAGTAGCCTGACTTGCGCAACTCACAGGCGGGGCAGGTTCCACACCCATACCCCCATGTGTGTCTTGTCGTGTGATCGCCTACATAGCAGGTATGTGTGTGCTCGCGGATTAGGTTCACCAACTCGTCTCCGCCAAGTCCTTGTCCCATTTTCCAGGTTTCGGCCTTGTCAATCCACATTAGAGGAGTTTCGATGACCATTGGTGAGTCGAGGCCTAAACTGAGAGAGACCTGCATTGACTTGAGGGTATTGTCTCGGCAATCGGGGTAGCCAGAGTAATCTGTCTCACACATGCCACCAACCAGCACTTCAAGGCCGCGTCGGTAGGCAACGGCTGCCGCGAAGGTAAAGAACATCAGATTGCGCCCCGGAACAAATGTATTCGGTAGCCCATTCTTTTGGACTTCAATCGCCTTGGACTCAGTCAGTGCTGTATCACTGATCTGCCCTAAGAGTTTGAGGTCTAGCATGTGATCCATGCCAAGTCTTGTCGACCATGCTGGGAACTTCCGTCGAAACTCATCAATCACGGTGAGTCGGCATTCCAATTCGATGGAATGACGCTGCCCATAGTCAAAGCCGATGGTTTCGACGGTTTCATATCTGTCTAACGCCCAAGCCAAACAAGTCGTTGAATCTTGTCCACCTGAGAATAGTACCAATGCTTTTGAATTCATTTATTTATCCGTTTACGATCCGAAGTTGATTTCGCAGCGCTTTTTTTAAAGTATTTACCAAATGATTCGAGAGTAGACCAATGTCGGTCGGAGTATTTTGTATGCCGTTCCAAGGTCTCACATCGTTTTCAGCAAACTTCCACTGACCACTTGTCCATGCAGTTGAATTTCTCAGTAATCGCAAACCTGGCAAAAACTCTTGCCATTTTGTGGACCCTTGACTTGAATAAAGAATCTCCATAACGAAACTTAGAGCAATAATGCCAGAACCATGTCTTAATCGAGATGTTTTCGGGCTCATTCCAATCCATTCAGGACCGAACGCAAACTTGACCGCCTGAAAGAATTCGTTTACCAGCTTATATGAACGGTCTTCAAAATCATCAAATTTGATGAACTCTCTAATGGCACCGTCAGAGGCAGAGTTCATAATAAACTTTTGCATGGCCGTATCACTTATGACACCTTGTGGGTTTGTGTGTTGGCGTATTTCACCAAATAATGCCGAATCTGCTGTGAAATTTAGTTTGTCCACAATACGAGCGGCAAACTTCCGCGTGGTAAAGCGCTGCGGAAGTCCAACTACATTAGGCAATAACTCGTAAATTAATGTCTTTGGGAGGGGTCGTGTATTATTAATCAGTACGAATTGTTGTCTTAATTCGTTGTAGTCCTTGCAAATCAATGCAGAGACAAATACTTGAAAATTCTTCTTGTGAAGACCAGATAGTGCGGTGAGTCGTTGCTGACCGTCAACTACGAAACCCGGTTTAGATTGACTCGCATCAATGGTGACCTGTAGTCTTCCGTCAGTGTCTTCGCTTAAGGACGCGCCGTTGATGAATGCCACGATAACAGCATTAGGCAGAATTGCGTCATCTCTACCTAGATAGTCCCGAATTTCCTTAATATGCGATGCGATTTGATGCCTTTGAAAGCCTTTGAGTTCACCATTAGACTGTCGTCCAACTCGTTCAATTTCAGAGAACGCCAAAACCTCTTCTGGTCTAGCCGAAAAACAAAAAATATCATGGCCTTCTGCCTGAGTTGCCCTTACTGCTTGAAATGTATAAATCGTCATTTGGCTCTCAAAATTGTGTCTTGTAAGTGTTGGTGATATACGCCTAAATTGTGAAATCCACGACGCTTATTTCTGTTGCTTGATCGGAATATGATAACTTCAACGCCCACATTACGACACACGTCACAACTGCATCTTTTCCACGGAGTTTCATCTATTGTTCGTCTAACGCGCTCACGCGTTTTCGCTAAAACGTTTTCATGACTGCTTGCACTTTTTTCATCGCCTCGAATCAAAAACTGGTGGTAGTCCATGACAGAGTTAAGGGTTTCACTGGCAGAGCATTTCCCGTTATCATATTCCCTTAGTGCAGTCAGTGCTCGGTATTCTTTTTTTTGTAAATCTTCAGCAGAAAATATCCCACGCTTTATTCCCTGCATAAGTCTGGTATTTTCCATTGCCTGTGGAATCCGTATTGCTGTATAGTAGTCAATACCATTGTTTTTATTTGGAAGGAAGTAATTATTCTTTTCGTCTTTAAAAGCTTTTATCAATGGTGAGGTTGAGTCAAAACTGGTAATTCCGTAGTCTGTGAAATTATGAATGCTGTCAGCCTTGGCAAACCCGAGGAGATGAATATTCGTTTCCGGTCGAATCGCTCGTCGAAGATGGAGTAAGACACTATGTATAGCCTCATCTTTCAGAGGAACCAATCCCCCAATTGCAAGGTAACGATAACCCATTCGTTCGAGACGAATTGCGGCATCTGCCATGCTTTTGGGTGACCATCCTTGCACAGCACCCATTGGTTCAAATGGCATACCATCTGCTTTCGCCAAATTAAAAAATGATTCAGCATTTTGCAGTGTTATCTCATATCGTTTCAACGTTGGTGCTTCGATGTCCGCCGCATCTGGATTATTTAAATTGCACTCAAAAATGATATGGTCAGGCGAGACGCCATGGGTAAAACCGGCCTCAGAATAAAAACTTACCACCTCGTCTGGCGAATATGCTGGGGTTTCGTGTTCGACATAAGCGAATGCTCCGCAATCGCCCATAAGCATTTGATTTTCAAATTGCGGTCCATTAAATCTCAGGAATTTTCTTGCGCCGTCCCTCAATAGTCTTTGCTCTTCCTTGGTTGAGTAACGCACCTTTGAACTGGCAACTCCGTCCGCTGGTCGAATCGCACTCATGGAGACTAACAGTCCGTCATACGGCATAGGCTTCATCAGTTCGTGGGCATAGAGGTCATCCCAATAGCGCTCACGCCCAGGTGTATACCGATCATTGATAAAGTCATACGTAGGATCGACATAGTCCTGCGTATCTGAGTACAGAAACTTCATTGACGTGAACCCGATGTGTAGGCTCTCACCAACTCGTCCTGCAACTTCTTAATGTCTCTTGGTGTATTTTGAATTTCGTTCCAGGCAATCCCCAAAGATTCCCATGTGCCCTCGGTCCATCTGCATGCATTGGATATACGCGCAAGTTCGACTTGCAACGCCTTTTGATCGCATTCATTTCCAGATAGGCGGCCATAGATCCGGTCCATAAGTACACCCATGGCAATAATTCCAACAGAGTGCATCAAGCGACTTTGCTTTGGGTCTTTGCCCCATGCTTGCGGGAATGTACTCTTCACTGCCGACCAAAAATTCGTCAACAATTTATACATAGTCACCAAATCGGCATTCTCTCGACTATTGGCCTTATAGGGTGCCAGAGCACCAAGAGGGTTGTTGATGCTATTGCGCACCATTGTGACAATGGCTGAGTCAGTTATGTTTGCATCAGATTGACTCTTGTCGGATGGACGCTTGATCAACTTGAAGAAGGGGGATGCTGGATCTTTGTTCAGCAAATTGCAAATTTCTGAGGGCACTTTTCTTGCGGCTAAGTCTTTTGGTAAGGTGATACCGATTGTTTCTGGAAGTAGTTCATTGATCAGGCGATTTGGCAATGGACGGGCTTTGTTTACCAAAATAAACTGCTCACGTTGCATCATGAGGTTGTCAGAAACAAAACCAACTACGGGAACGACCAGTTCATTCTTTTTAACTTGTGAAAGGGCAAGGGAACGCTGCTGTCCGTCGACAATCCATGCAACTCTATGGCCTTCGTTGTAGATAGGTATAGTCAGAGTACCTGACTGTGAGAGACCTTCATCACCAGAAGCCTTGGTCCCGCGAGATGCAACGAATCTAATTTGCGGTGACATAGCCAAAATAATTGCATTGGGGAAGAGAACATCGCCTTTGGAGATGTAGTCTGCAATGCCTTTGATGTGACTTTTGATTTCGGGTCGTTGAAATCCCTTAAGGGACTCATCTTCATCACGCCCTATCCGAGAAAGATCTGCGATCTTTATGATGTCGGATCCTTTGATAAAGAAAGCGTAAACATCTAAGTCAGCACCTTGCTTTGTGTGCAACGCACGTAGAACGATTTCGGATGCGTTTTTAGACATCTACGACTCCTTGATGTGAGTCGTTTTGCTTAATCTTGTGCCATAAGTTGCTAAAACGCGATTGCTCACATGCGACATTGGCTTCATCTCGTAAGAAGCGCAGTAATTTTGAGACGCTACCGCCACAATCAAACCAGTTCTCCCGAACAATTTCGATGATTTGTTCATCGGTGGCCTTTTGTCTTTTGGGGATCAATCGCTTGGTTGAGTTATTCATTGCCAGTTGAACTGCTTCTTGTGCGGCATCCATAGACAAACGATGCCCCTTGAGTAGCGCAACGAAGTGCTTCAGAGCACGATGTGGAAAATCTGTTCGCGTGCCATTGTGCGTAGCGATGCCTTCTAATCGATCATCGTACGGCATGACCGACGAACGCAAATTTGGTGGCAATAATCTTGCCCCCGCGCCTGATGTGAAAATGCGAATGCAATGCAATCTGTCCTCCCGAACCGTGGCCATGTCGTCAACAACCATTCCAAGGTAGCTAGCCGGCAACGCGATCAAAAATTGAGACTGTTGTGGACTGTCGTTGATCAGTGACTTGATCGGTGTTGATGTGCCGCGTGCCTCGTTCAGGGCCAGCCACCAATCTGACGAAGATGCTTTGCGACTTGTCAACCATGTTTGTATCGACCCATTTCCATCAGAAATGGTAAGCGAGTAATTTGGAACAAGATCATTGGTGTGAACAAGACCGAGTCCTGCAGAAACGATGTACAGATCGGCTTTCGTGACTTTTGAAGCATGTCGACACTCGGCCATTCCGCGTCCTTGATAAAGATCAAGGGGTGTCACTCGACTTTTGGCAGCTTTGACTAGGTCAACCCAAAGACTTGTCAGTTGGTCCAAGTCTTGCTGTTCCGAGCAGTCTGGACACAGCGGTTCGGCACCAATGTCCCGTTTCCTGCCAGAGCAGTTGGTGATGATCGATATCTTCATTGTGCAGTAATTTTAGAGCGATTGTGGTTCAAAGTTGCAGTTGTTTTTTAATTCGCAATGTGAGGGTTGAAATAACTGTAGCAAACCACTTTGACAGAGGTGCGCGTTGAATGGAGGGAAAAGGTTGCTTTTTACACGCTGTGGCCAGCGGCCACGCAGGCGTAGCCATGCAGCACTTGGTCCGTGACCGCGGTGATGTGCAGATCCACCGATTCGGCCACATGGCGGTGTTGTGCCGAGCAATCGTAGCCGTCAAACTCGACGTGTTCGTCGATGTTGACTCGGGCGGGGTTTAAGCGGTCGATAGCCATGCGCGATGTCGGAAAAGACATAAGTACTGGTCTGTCCAACTTACCATTTGCACTGACTCTGCAACCCGCGAATTTCTTGACGTGGGGTTGGTTCAGGTCGATCAGCACGCAGAAATCGCTTTGTTCAACACGCCCAAGCAAAAAGCGCTGGTGGCGCAGTCGCGCCAAAATCCACCGCTCCACGTCTTGCACGGCCACTTTCGACTTGGGTGTTTGGCGCGCGGTCTGGCTGGGCATGCTGGCAACACGACCACCACCCACAGCAACTGCAGGGTGAGCCTGGCGTGTTTGAGATCATCTTTCTGGTGGGCGCTATAGGACCATAGTCGGCCGGTATGTTCACAAAACAAAAAACGAGATATCAACTCGACCGCGTCAAAGAAAATGCAGTTTAGATGCCAAAATGGGAGAAAGGGAGGGAGCCAGTCTGTTGGCCCCCAGCACGGGAAAACCTAACCCGATCAAATATTAAGTGGAGCTAGGGTTTGTGTTGGGCTTGCGGTCCGATAGTAAGAAATCGTCTGAGACATCACCTAAGCAGAATGCAGCTTAACCAGTCTATAAATTGAGATCCTGCCGTACTCAATTAATCTCCAACTACTGGCAAGTTGACAGAGCAGTCGATTCTCGCCAATGAGTTCTTTCGGATTCTGGATTTTGTCAGGAGGATGTCTATTAACTTTTGGTGATGAATACTTCACTTCTTTTCGGAAAAACAGCTATTTTAATTCCAAAAATTTTTTCCTAAATAAAGGATCTCTTTTTTTGAAAAGTTCAGAAATAGGTATTAATCTTCCTTCAGCCCCATTAACTAGCGGCTTAGGCGAGTTTATATCTGGCTGAGCAAGTTTTGGATCCGGCGAAAGAACTGTTGATGATTCTGATCTTCGTGACTGGCGCAGATCATCGTGCTTAATAAGTAGTTCCAAACGGTGACGTGGTGACATCAGTCTGCCAGTCAGATTAGTCACTGCATCACTTTGAGCAACTTGATTGGACACATCATCAGTCATGACATTGTCGTTTTCCAAGCCACCTCGCAAATATGCTTCAATTCCAAGAAAAAGTAGAGATTCAGCGGCAATGCCAGCAGTTATGTTTTCCTTCTTGGCAATCTCGCGCACTTCGGACTTGATCTTGTCTGACGTGTAGATATCTAATCTTTGCAAGCCGACTGCTGCCTTATTGTCACGAAACGATTTTGTTCGTGGCGTACTCTTCTTCGTGGGGGGTGCTTTCGGCTTGATAGCTGTTTCCGGAATTGGATTAGGGTGTTCTTGCATGGATTGCGTCTTTCAAGACTGAAAAGCGGGTTTGTTTCCTGAAACGTTTCGGTTCTGAAAATGTTCTCGGAAACTCTTGGTGTCAATGTATATGTTTCCGGAAACGATGTCAACCTTGTTTGAATGAGGGATGATTTTGTGCCTGGTGACGCTGTTCATACTCTGCATCAATGACGAGCGTTCCCGGCAACGCCTTGACCCCGTTTGGCAAAGTTGACTACTCCGGTCCAACGTGACCGGTGATTCCAGTGATGGTGCCGAGCAAGTCGTGGTCACGGCCACCGGCACGGTGGTATACGTAGGCGGTTCGGTGTTGCGCGTCAATGAACCCGGGTGGCGTGTACGGCGCAGCAATAAAGTTCAGGGTGCTGATGACTTTGGCCTCAACACCAGGTGCGAGAGCGTGACCCCAATGTATGCTGGGCTTCATGCAAATTGCCAGGCGGTGTCTCCAACGTCGATCAACCGTTAGGAAGACGAACAGGCGAAATGGCTGGAACATGCAGCACATCTGGGATCGAACTGACATCGGCGGATGACAGGCGATGGCATTGTGCTCATGAAGCAAAGCTTGTTGATACCAGCAGGGGGCCCTTGATTGCTTGACAACAGATAACATGTGGCGACCCACTGGACAAAATTTCCTAGGTATGGGTGCCGCTATTTGTGCTATTTCCGCTATTTGTAGCGGAAATAGCGGGTGTAGCGGTACCGACTGAAGACAGATCGCAGTCTTGTTACCTGCAATATGTCCGAGACCAGTTGAGGTTGGGCATTGAGTCAGCGCACGATCTGACCTTTGAACGCGTTGAGCGTGCTGGAGCGAGGTGTCTTGTAAGGGAGTGGTTGGAACTGCTCTACCTCGGTCCACTTGGCCACGTTGCGTGTATCCAGGCCCAGCGCTAAGTTGGTCGGTGTTACCGCGAGGCCTATAAACCCCAGATGGCCACGCATGGTGCAATAAGTCTCATAGTTAAGCATTGCAGCGCCCCAAATCGATCAGTTGGAGCAGGCTCAGGGGGCACTGCAGGGACACCTCGGGCCCGCGTCGGCACCTGCGTCCCAATTGACGGTGTTGATGGCCGGGATGCGCGAGATGCTTCTGGGCCTGGTAAGCCTTCCGTCGGCATCATAGTTGCTGGATACATTGTTCAACCCAGCACCAACAGCATCGTCTGAATAAATGTCGAACGTGCCCATAGGCATCTCGTTCGGGGAACGCACTACTGATTTCTCCAAAACATCACCCGTGATTCCGAGAACAGGATCGTGAACTTTCGTCGGGGTCTTATCGATTCCGGAAGCGTGGCAGCATGCGTTCCCGCAAACGTGGCAAAGGAGATTCCAGAAAGGTTACAGTGATTCCGGCGAGATCTTCATGGGCCATTTCAATGGATGGACTACAGGCTGCACTGTGGGCCTTGGGCGGCGCAACGGAAGGACATCGCACCGACAGTCTATCGGGGGCATTCAACAGCCCTGCCGAACAGGAAGAACTGACGCGCCGATATGCTGATCTGTGCGCCACTACGGGCTTTGAGCAACACGCTGCGAACCGGGACAGTCCTACAAGAAACGCTCCATCGAATCGTGCCACCATTCCCTCAAGAGTGCGGTTGACCAGGCTTTGCGACTGCGCGGCAATCGCACCTTTGACCAGAGCCGTGATCACGAAGCGTTGACTACCGTCCTGATCATCGTGTCACGCTGTACGCATTGGCTGCGGTGAGTACTGAAGTAGTAAAGGAACATTGAGTTCAAGTAGTGCACGTTGAACAATGATCAAAAAAAGGGGCCACCTAGGCGACCCAGTGTTATTAGTCAAAAAAATCAAACAATGCTATTTGCAAATGACATCATTGAAACTTGCGGAGCCATTGGCGCTACAGGGCTCATTGGTTGCTGGACGACGGTTTGAATCGGGAAGTAAACTGGATTTGGTAGAACCCACTTTTTTTTATTACGTTCGGCAATTTGAATGCGTTGATTTGCGCACAAATAATCAATTGCTGCATCACGACGTACTTTATCGTGACGTAAATGATTTGGACCGACTTGCAGAATGTCGTTCTTGGCAAATGCAGTCATTTTTGGATGATTGCGGTAGATATCACAAATCCACTTTTCAAGTGCCATAGCATCTTGAACCACTAGAGGCATTTGATTATCAACGCCGAATATAATCTTGAACTCGATCAGGTAATACTCGGCAATGTGCGTCGCGTTGGTCATGGTCAAAGCATCAATGTCGCCATCAAGTCCCTCAATAAAATGGAAAAGAGCAGCAATGCGAGCAGCATTTTCTGTAATTTTTGATGCGGCATCCTTGACATCGGATAAAATGCGGCCAGAACCCAATTCGTACTCGACCCGATTGTAGAAATATAGCAATACTTGTTCGGCATCGGGACTAAGTTTAAGAAGTGTCCGATCCTTCGGCGTACCATCGTCATTAACCAAGGGCATTTCCAAAATTTCGGTCAAGCGAGCTTCGAGTTTAGGTAAGTGCTGCCACGTGCAAACTGGATTAGCAATAAAGCGCGTTCCTTGGGTTGAAGTGGGATTGCAATGAAGATTGCGTCCCAGAAATCCATTTGCACGCAATTGGTTCCCATGCTTGCGTATGATCTTCTCCAAAACGTCAGGTTGGATCATTGTACTCATCGTCAACCTGGGATTGTCAATATAATAACTCTCGCTCGTCTTGCGATCGAAATCAATGGTTTCACCACTCCATGCGGAATTAATTAGATAGGGATTCGACATCGTGCGACCGTCAAGTGAAAGTCCTCCTTCTGCAGTAACAATACCAACACAACCGCCGTTATCACTAAGACGCTTGACAATAGCTTCTGGGGTGGAATCTTTAGCTAATAGTTTGATTTGTTTTGGCTTGGTTGGTTCATTTTCTTCAAGCTTGGCTATTTCTGCATCAATACTTTCAGTCGATTCGCCATCCTTGGCTATGAGTCTATAGTTAATAAGCTTTGCCTGCAGATCTCTTTTCCATTTGGAGTGATAAGATTTGTATTTTGTAAGAGCTTCTTGATAAACAATGCGCTGTTTCTCATTAAACTCAACAATCGCTTTCATCGTCAATTTGTCTACTGCGCTTTTGCGCTCACCTGATTCAGCTTGAATCAAAATCATGAGTGATGTTGGTGATTCAATTTCGTAAAACCACCTGATGTCAACATGCCGCTGAATAACAGTAGCCATTGCACCCAGCAAGGAACTGCAAATGAGTGGAAGTGGTGCTTGCATAACGCCATAGATTTCTAAAGCACAATCCCTTACTACTTGAGGCATTGCGTAAACCTTATAATCCGTATTTACAATACTATTCATTAATATATCCTAAAAGTCTAGACAGGTATAAATTTATAATCACCAAAACCTTATAGCCACCTGCCAATTGGTCGTGAGGTGTGACATCCATCAACTTTTGCCTGCTGATGGATGTCGCAGCGTTGGTAATGAATCGTTTTTGCGCCGTGGCGCGTTGAGGCACCGCTGAGCTACAGGCCTTCAGCGTATTGCGCGCGTGACGTGACAAAAGCATGTCAGCAGCAACTTGTTAGTTTGATGTCGTAGGCTTGCGTACGCAGGTACGGGCCGCTTTAAACGGCACCTTGGGAGGTGTCGTTGCGTATGGTGCCGATGAGCGCAGCACATGTATTTCGATCGGTGTGAGCCCAGTTGCCGAGTTCGGCGAATTGGCGCTGCCCAAGTGCCGAAGCATCAGTCTTGATCGTGGGGCGAGACTCTAAATGGACTTATGCTGGCGTGTCAACACTTTTTTTGATGTCTCCTCCGATCGGAGGGGTCTCCTTATAGTCGGGCACCCAATGTTTGCTTCGGGAAGATGGGTGATCAGTAAAGCGGAATCCATGAGACAGTCAACACCGAAAAGTCCATACCCGGCAGAGCATGGTGAAAAGTGACAAATATCTCGTTTGACGTAGTAGAAAACTGGTGATCAATGACGCCATCGGATGTTGCTAAAGAGAATATATTGTCCTGGGCTAAATGGAAATAATGTCAGTCAATTTCAATAATTTCTAGCTTATTTAAAACTGACGTAAAGGTTTGTCCCCGATGTATAACTTTCAAAGTTAGTAATTGGCTCCAGATGGAAATAATATTTCCTGAAATAGATAATCGCGGTTGTGGTTAATTTGTTCAAGATTACTGGTATCGGTGTTGCCTATTGGTTGATTTTCGATTGTGGAGCCATCCAGGCGGCTTGGTGAGTCTTTTGACGGTTCGTCAATACTCGACAGTTTGTTGCGAGGCCTGCCAAGAGGAGTTTCAGGAATTTTAGGCATCGAACCACGTCCAAAAGTCCGAGTCTTTGGAGAATTCTTTAGTTTTATAAATTGGATTGTTTTTGTCATGTATTCAATGTTCTCCAGTAGATAGTTTCGTTTGATTAAATCATGATGCTCGATCATCCCAATGCCAATATGACAATTGCGTAGTTCATATTCCTTCTTGTGACGATTGCTATTGTCGCAAATTCCTTCGCCTTTTGTGATGACGTAATCCCAATAATCGCAAATCTGTTGTCCAATATACTCATCATTATCAAGTAAGTTGCCATTAAAGAATAATGCAAAATGAGTGTGTAGCCCTTTCATATCTCCCATTTCAATTTTCCATATATAGCCGACACAGTTTTCAAATAGTTTATTGTTGCGCCAGTTATTCAGAAATCTTCTGATATGTTTTTGAACTTGTTTTAGGGTAATAGATTTTCTAAAATCTGTCTGGTACCCAGCATTAACGCGAACTACTAGAAGTTTTGAGTGTTTTTCAAATAATGCATTAACATAGTCTTTTGCACTGAGGTTGTTACCTTGTGAATTTTTAATCCTACGGTGAAGTTTGAAAAGAAATTCAGGAATTTTGGATTGTTCTCTGATCAAGGTGATCAGATCGTTGAAATGTTGCGCATCCGGTTTACCAGTCCCAGTGGTAATTTGATTGGGTTTACCCAAGGGATAACCCCATAGTCCCAAAATCTTCACGCATTTGAAAAAAAGTTCCACATGTTCGCTATACCAATAAATCTTCGAATAGCAACTCTGATAAGCTAGTATGAACTTGTAATACTTGGCAAGATGTAGCGCCTTCACTGTAAACTGTCCTGCTTTGGTTTGCTCAATATCAAATGCAAGATTTTTTGTTGCTAGCACTTTGTGAACGAATTTGTCGATATCGACCAATGGAGATGCATAGTTGCTTCCAACGATTGTTACCTTTCTTCCATTAATGTTTGTTTCGTGCATGTAGTTATGCATGTCCATTTCTTGATAAATAGCTTCGAGTTCTTGCTCTGTGAAGGGTTGGATAGTGCTGTTCAATGATTGCCTATTAGATTCCATGGCGTGCTTTCGTATATGTTGATGGTGATGGTGATGGTGATATGATTGATAGGGTTGTTAGATTAGTAAATCGTTATTTCTATTTTTATATATGTGGTGATTAAGTTATTGAGACCTACGATTGGTTAATATTTGATTGGTTTGATTTAATTTTGTTGGTGATGGGTCGTAGTGGCGATATAGCATTGCTTATTATTGATTAAGTTTTATCAGTCGTAAGTGTAAGATATTTTAGTATATTTGTTTCTATTATATTAATATCCGTAATAGGACAAATTGCGTTTTCTATAGAGTTGTAGTAATTAGTATATATCAATTATCATGATTCATTGACGTTTCATTAATTATTGAATATACAAAGTTATCTACATACTATAGGGTATAGATATATATTTAACTTTGTACGTTTTAATCCGATTAAAGTAATCGACACGAGTGGAGTTAATTCGTTCAGTAAAGTCATGAAGATGGGTGGAGGTGATCTGTTGCGCATGCCCTGGTGCGTTTTGAGTAGTGGGGGGTTACGATATGGCTGTCGATTGCCTGCCTTGGCCCTGATGGCAGGTGACGTGACGCAGTCGGCTCCTGACGGTAGTTACTGTCTGGTGGTAGCTGATCCAGTTCAATGTGAAGGTGTTCAGACGTGTCAAAGATGAAGCCTGGTGGTTCACTGCCTCATAAGTCGTTCTACCCGGTTGAGGAGGCGGCAGCGATGGCTGGATGTACCGTCTCAGATCTCGTGCACTATGGCGGTCAGAGTCGCATTTCTTTAGTTATTGGCGTGCCTGATAGGACGAATCTGCGCGTTTACGACGGGTATTCAGGTGAATTCAGTGAGCCGTTCGTGCTACTTCCCCAATTGCTTGCGCTGTCAGCAACCCATTGTCAAAAGGTCGAGCTTCAAGAGCGCACTAGCCAGAGTGACTTTCCGGTTGGCTACTTGATCGAGTCCGATGGCGGTTTGAAAAAGCTGTTCCCAAACTATGGACGGCGTGATCTCGGCCATCAGTGGGTGTACTGGCGACTCTTTCAGGGGGATGAGGTGTGTTTGCTGGAACTCAGCCCAGATCGGCTCTTTGTCACGCGTGATGATTTGCTGGTGTTGATGGGGGAGGGTGATGAACCTCCGGTTTCGCCTCCCATAGCGAAAAAGCAAAAGAAACCTCGTGCAAGTGCTGGTGAGTTTGTTGATACGCCAGTCACTGGTTTAGGTTGTGCTCCAGACGCTGAAGTGGTTGATAAAGTTGCAGCAGGTGGGCACGACAAGCCAGTCGTCGCTGAAAGTCAGAAGGCTGTGGAGGCTGAAGTCAAGAAATTGACAGAGCCAGTTGAAGCCGCATCCAAACCCAGTCCGAGGGGTCCGACGATCCTGCGTCTCAAGCAGGTGATGGAGCGTACTGGTTTAGCGCGTTCAACCGTCTATGATTTTTCGAGTCAGTCTTCTCCACGATACGATGCGACTTTTCCGCCGCGGATTAAGATAGGTGTTGCCGCCGTGGGGTGGAGTGCTGACGCGATCGACGCGTGGGTTTTGGCCCGGATTGCTGGCCCCTGTTGATTCAAGTTTACCGTTGGGTTTTCGTTGCTGCTGCGAGTCCAAAAATGGCAGTTGAACTGCCACTGCCACCCTGGTCACCACGTCTTTTATGGCCCCAGTGCCTTAGATTCGCGATAGATCACTGATGGCATCTTCAAGCGCATGAGATGGACGGCTCGCAGTCGTTGACACAGCCACTCGTCGCACCTTGGCGAAAGCTTGAAGGTTCACCGTCTATGACGCCCGATCTCATGGAGTTGTAGCGAATCAGCCACAGCCAGTTTATAAAGCTATTGCCATCGGAGACGCAATTACAGCGTCTGAAGGCGTGCCGATTTGGTGGGTACCAAAGACAAAGGCGGGGAACAAAACGGGGAACGAAATGCAATTGTCAGTTCAGAAACCTAATATTCATGCGGCTTGCAGGCTATCATTAGAGCGCTTTCACACGACCATAACAAATGACAGAGGCCTCCAAGTAGCGATACTCGGAGGCCTTTTTCATTGGTAAATCAACATTTGACTTGGCAATAGCGTACAGTAGCTGACAGCAACAGTTAGCAGGTTTCGGGGGTACAAACGGGGGTGCAAATCGAGTTTTCAAGTGAATGGAGACTTCTGTACCCCCAGCAGCAGATATTCACCACCTGTTCGGCTGTGTACCGCCTCAGTGTTGAGGCCGATTGAATCTTGACAGTGGGTGCCAATCCAATTTTGATAGGGGGCTTGTAGCCAGCATTGTGATGGCTGGCTGTGGATAACTAT